>Ga0182742_1003731_pt1 | contig 14537 bp, 14 predicted proteins | sample eDN5th37CBELigMG_FD_128880 | JGI IMG/M metagenome (GOLD analysis project Ga0182742, IMG submission 128880) | Enriched Miracle-Growth compost microbial communities from Emeryville, California, USA - eDNA 5th pass 37_C BE-Lig MG (version 2)... ... | reverse complement strand
GCCCACAAGACGGGTCCGTGGCCGTACGACATCAAGAAGGCCAAGGCCCTGCTGGCCGAAGCCGGCTACCCCAACGGCTTCGAAAGCACGCTGTGGTCCGCCTATAACGACGGCACCTCGGTGAAGGTCGTGCAGTTCCTGCAGCAGCAGCTGGCCCAGGTCGGCATCAAGGTCTCGGTCGAGGTCCTAGAGTCCGGCCAGCGCGTGCAGCGCGTGCAGCAGGTGCAGAAGCCCGAAGACGCCAAGGTCCGCATGTACTACGCCGGCTGGTCTTCGTCGACCGGCGAGGCCGACTGGGGCCTGCGTCCGCTGCTGACCACCGCCGCGTTCCCGCCGGTGCTCAACAACGTGTCGTACTACTCGAACAAGTCGGTCGACGAAGGCATCCAGCAGGCCCTGGCCACGACGGATCGCGCCAAGAAGGCGGAAATCTACAAGAACGTCCAGGAAACCATCTGGAAGGACGCTCCGTGGGCCTTCCTGGTGACCGCCAGCAACCTGTACGTCAAGTCCAAGAACCTGTCGGGCGTGTACGTGGAGCCGGACACCTCGTTCTGGTTCGGCGACATCGACCTGAAGCAGTAACCCTAGCAGCAACCCCCGGGGCCGCCAGGCCCCACAGTAAGGCCGCATACGGCGGGGACGCGGTGTCCCCGCCGATGTCGCAGGAATTTCAATGCTGACCTACATCGTCAAACGTCTTTTGGGCATGATCCCCACGCTGCTACTGGTGGCCGTGGTCGTGTTCCTGTTCGTGCACATGCTTCCGGGCGATCCGGCTCGACTGGCCGCCGGCCAGGACGCCGACCAGGCGACCGTCGAACTCGTGCGCCAGGAGCTCGGGCTGGACCTGCCCCTGCCGCAGCAGTTCGTGCGCTACTTCAGCCACATGCTGCAAGGCGACCTCGGCACCTCGCTGCGCACCAAGCGCCCGGTGTCGACGGAAATCGCGGACCGCTTCATGCCCACACTGTGGCTCACCATCGCCAGCATGGTCTGGTCGGTGGCGTTCGGCATGGTCATCGGGATCGTGTCCGCCGTGTGGCGCAACCGCTGGCCCGACCGCCTCGGCATGACGCTGGCGGTGTCGGGCATCTCGTTCCCCGCGTTCGCGCTGGGCATGATGCTGATGGAGATCTTCTCGGTCAAGCTCGGCTGGCTGCCGACCGTGGGCGCCTCCACCTGGCAACACTACATACTGCCGTCCATCACGCTGGGCGCCGCCGTCGCCGCGGTGATGGCCCGCTTCACCCGCGCCTCCTTCGTGGAAGTCATCCAGGAAGACTTCGTGCGCACCGCCCGCGCCAAGGGCCTGACCGAGAAGCGCGTGGTCATCAAGCATGCGCTGCGCAACGCGCTGATCCCGGTGGTCACCATGATGGGCCTGCAGTTCGGCTTCCTGCTGGGCGGCTCCATCGTGGTCGAGACCGTGTTCAACTGGCCCGGCCTCGGCCGCCTGCTGGTGGACGCCGTGACCCAGCGCGACTATCCGGTGATCCAGGGCCTGGTGCTGCTGTTTTCGCTGGAATTCATCCTGATCAACCTGATTGTCGACGTGCTCTACGGCGTCATCAATCCCAGCATCCGTTACAAGTGAGGCGGCCATGAGCAATACCACCCCCGCCGCGACCCTCGCCGCCGCGCCCAAGAACGACGTGCGCACCCCCGCCACCGAGTTCTGGCGCAAGTTCAAGAAGCAGAAGCTCGCCGTCGGCGCCGGCATCTTCGTCCTGCTGCTGGTCGCCGTCGCGGTCTTCGCGCCGTGGATCGTGCCGTTCGACGCGGAAAACTACTTCGACTACGACGCGCTCAACGCCGGGCCCTCGGCCGCGCACTGGATGGGCGTGGACTCGCTGGGCCGCGACATCTTCAGCCGCATCATCATGGGCGCGCGGATCTCGCTGGCCGCCGGCTTCCTGTCGGTCGCCATGGGCGCCGTCGTCGGCACCTTCATGGGCCTGATGGCCGGCTACTACCAGGGCTGGTGGGAGCGCATCACCATGCGCATCTCCGACGTGCTGCTGGCGTTCCCCGGCATGCTGCTGGCCATCGGCGTGGTCGCCATCCTGGGCTCCAGCATGGTCAACGTGATCGTCGCCGTGGCGGTGTTCAGCGTGCCGGCCTTCGCCCGCCTGGTGCGCGGCAACACGCTGTCGATCAAGCAGATGACCTACGTCGAAGCCGTCAAGAGCGTGGGCGCGTCCGACTGGACCATCATCATGCGCCACATCCTGCCCGGCACGATCTCGCCGATCGTGGTGTACGGCACGATGCGCATCGGCACCTCGATCATCACCGCCGCCAGCCTGTCCTTCCTGGGCATGGGCGCGCAGCCGCCCACGCCCGAGTGGGGCGCGATGCTCAACGAGGCCCGCGCCGACATGGTGATCGCGCCGCACGTGGCGATCTTCCCGGCCCTGGCGATCTTCCTGACCGTGCTGGCGTTCAACCTGCTGGGCGACGGCCTGCGCGACGCGCTCGATCCCAAGATCGACCGCAAGTAATCCTTCGCCGCCGTTCTTCGTCGCGCAACGCGCGCGCTGGCGCGCGCCGGCGGCGAAGAACGGCGGTGTTTTGCATTCTGGAGCGTGGCGACACGCAGCAAGCATGGAAAAACAAGTGCTGGAAATTCCCCGCATCGGGCGCCTGCCCGCGGGTCCGCTGGATTCGATCTGCGACGTGGGCGACGTGACCGTCGGCCACTGCACGCTGTCGGAAGGCGCGCTGCAGACCGGCGTGACCGTGGTGCGTGCGCACGGCGGCGATCCCTATCTGGACAAGACGCCCGCGGCCGCGACCGTGCTGAACGGTTTCGGCAAGAGCACGGGCCTGGTCCAGGTGCAGGAACTGGGCGTGCTGGAAACCCCGATCGGCCTGACCAACACCTTCGGCGTGGGCACCGTGGCCAATGCCCAGATCCGCGCCGCCGTGGCCGCCAACCCCGAGATCGGGCGCGGCATGGCCACCGTCAATCCGCTGGTCTTCGAGTGCAACGACGGCTACCTGAACGACATCCAGGCGCTGGCGGTGCAGGAAGCGCACTACGCGCAGGCGCTGGCCGCGGCCGGCAAGCGCTTCGAGCAGGGCGCCGTGGGCGCCGGCCGGGGCATGTCCTGTTTTTCCTTCAAGGGCGGCATCGGTTCGGCGTCGCGAGTGGCCGCCATCGAAGGCGATCCGGCCTATACGGTGGGCGCGCTGGTGCTGGCGAATTTCGGCCGGCTGCCCAACCTGACCGTGGCCGGCCGGCCGTTCGGCCGCCGCCTGGTCCAGCAAGTCGCCGGCGGGCAGGCGGGCGTGGCGGAGAACGCCGCCATCGCGCCGGAGAAAGGCTCCATCATCCTGCTGCTGGCCACCGACGCGCCGCTGGATTCGCGCCAGTTGCGCCGCCTGTCGCTGCGCGCGGGCGCGGGCCTGGCGCGCACCGGCTCGGTGTTCGGCCACGGCAGCGGCGACATCGCGCTGGCGTTTTCCACCGCCTACACCGTGCCGCAGCAGCCCGACCGGCCCATGCCCGCGCTCGCCATGCTGCACGAGGCGCGCATCGATCCGCTGTTCGAGGCGGCCGCCGAGGCCTGCGAGCAGGCCATCATCGCCGCGCTGTGGCGCGCCGAGGCCGTGACCGGCCGCGACGGCCATCGGCGCGCGGCCATCCGCGAGGCCGCGCCGCACTGGCGCCAGTGGCTGGCCGACACGGAATTCTGAACCTCCACCCAAGGCACTCCCCATGAAGATCCTCATCTCCACCGATATCGAAGGCGTCGCCGGCGTCTTCCATTCCGAGCAGGTCCGCGCCGGCAACGGCGAATACGAGCGCGCCCGCGCCTGGATGACCGCCGAGGCCAACGCGGCCGTGCTGGGGGCGATCGCCGGAGGCGCGGAAGAAATCCTCGTCAACGATTCGCATGGCGGGTTCCGCAACCTGCTGCCCGACGGCCTGGACGAGCGCGCCCGCCTGGTGCTGGGCAAGCCGCGCTACCTGGGCATGATGGGCGGGCTGGAAGAGGGCTGCGACGCCGTCGTCATGATCGGCTACCACTCGCGCTCGCAGGGCCGCGGCATCCTGGCCCACACCATCAACAGCTTCGCCTTCGCGCGCGTGTTCATCAACGGCATGGAGCTGGGCGAGGCCGGCCTGTACGGCGCGCTGGCCGGCGAGATGGGCGTGCCGGTGATCCTGGGTTCGGGCGACGACGTGTTCATCGAGGAAACCCGCGATCTCTTCCCCGGCGCCGAATGGGTGCAGACCAAGACGGCGCATGGCCAGGGCAGCGGCGTGACCCTGTCGCCGGCCGCCTCGCGCCGCGCGATCGCCGCGGCCGCCGAGACCGCGGTGCGCAAGCTGAAGGCGGGCGGCGCCGGCAAGGCCGTTCCTTTCCGCATTCCCGCCCCTATAGAATGCCGGTTGCAGACGCAAAGCGCCGCCCTGGCCGACCTGTTCTGCATGTGGCCCAGCCTGGAGCGGGTCGATGGCGCGACCCTGCGGTTCACTACCGACAGCATGCAGTCCGCCATCCGCACGCTCAACAGCCTGGCGGCCATGTCCTTCATGTTGCGCTAGGGCCCACAGCCTTCGAGGATTCCATGCCAAGCACCGACGCCCGTATCGCCCAATTGCGGCAGGCCATGAGCCGCCGCGGCCTGTCCGCCTATATCGTCCCGTCTTCGGACCCGCATCTGTCCGAATATCTTCCGGAGCGCTGGCAGGGGCGGCGCTGGTTGTCCGGTTTCACGGGGTCCGTCGGCACGCTGGTGGTCACCGCCGATTTCGCCGGCCTGTGGGTCGACAGCCGCTACTGGGTGCAGGCCGAGGCGCAGCTGGCCGGGACCTGCGTGCAGCTGATGAAGATCGCGCTGGCGTCCACGCCCGGCCACGTCGACTGGCTGGCCGCCCACACCGGCCCGGGCGACGTGATCGGGGTGGACGGCCAGGTACTGGGGCTGGGCGCGTTCCGCGCGCTGTCGGCCGCCGCGGCGTCTTGCGGCGCCGCGCTGGAGATCCGGCTGGACCTGCTCGACGAGATCTGGCCCGGCCGCGCCGGCCTGCCGACCGCGCCGATCTACGACCACGTGGCGCCCGAGGCCTGCGTCACGCGCGCCGACAAGCTCGCGCAGGTGCGCGAAGCCATGCGCGCACACGGCGCGGACGTGCATTTCCTGTGCACGCTGGACGACATCGCCTGGCTCTTCAACCTGCGCGGCGCGGACGTGGACTACAACCCGGTGTTCGTCGGCCACGCGCTGGTCGGCCTGGACCACGCCACGCTGTTCGTGGCCGACGGCAAGATCGACGCCGCCCTGCGCGCGCTGCTGGCGCGCGACGGCGTGGAGGTGGCCGACTACGCCCAGGCGGCCGATGCGCTGGCCTCGCTGGAACTGGACCAGAAACTCCTGATCGATCCGGCGCGCGTGACCTGCGGCGTGTTCCATGCGATGGACCCGGCCGTGCCGCGGGTCGAGGCCATCAATCCGTCGACGCTGCTGAAATCGCGCAAGACCGACGCCGAACTGGCCCAGGTGCGCCAGGCCATGGCGCAGGACGGCGCGGCGCTGTGCGAATTCTTCGCCTGGTTCGAAGGCGCGCAGGGCGGGCAGACCATCACCGAACTGACCATAGACGAGCAGATCACCGCGGCCCGCGCGCGCCGGCCCGGCTACGTCTGCCCGAGCTTCGCCACCATCGCCGGATTCAACGCCAACGGCGCGATGCCGCATTACCGCGCCACGCCCGAGTCGCACGCCGTGATCGAAGGCGACGGGCTCTTGCTGATCGATTCGGGCGGCCAGTACCTGGGCGGCACCACCGACATCACCCGCGTGGTCGCGGTGGGCGAGCCCAGCGCCGACCAGAAGGTCGATTTCACGCTGGTGCTCAAGGGCATGATCGCGCTGTCGCGCGCCTCGTTTCCGCGCGGCACGCCGTCGCCCATGCTCGACGCCATCGCGCGCGCGCCGATCTGGGAAGGCGGAGCCGAGTACGGCCATGGCACGGGACATGGCGTGGGCTATTTCCTGAACGTGCACGAAGGGCCGCAGGTCATTTCGTACCGCGCCGCGCCGGGTCCGCACACGGCGATGGAGCCGGGCATGATCACCTCCAACGAACCGGGCATCTACCGCCCGGGGCGCTGGGGCGTGCGCATCGAGAACCTGGTGGCCAACCGCGCCTGGCTGACTTCCGAGCTGGGCGAGTTCCTGTGCTTCGAGACGTTGACGCTGTGCCCGATCGACACGCGCTGCATCGAGCCCTCGCTGATGCGCCCCGACGAGATCGCCTGGCTCAACGACTATCACCGCACGGTGTACGACCGCCTGTCGCCGCTGGTCCAGGGCGAGGCGCTGGCCTGGCTGGAACGCCGCACGGCGGCGATCTGAACGGCCGCGGCCCGGCGGCGCGCCGGGCCGCGATAAAACAGGGACGCAGCACGCGCGCGACAGCGCGGGAGTGCTGCCAAATGTTACGCCTGTTCGCTAAGGGAAAACCCAAACAAGTTCCGCCTCCCGGCTATAATCCAAATTTCCCGCACGCGCCCGTTCGTCCCGGGTGCTCATTACGATGACCAAATACGTATTTGTCACCGGCGGTGTGGTGTCTTCCCTGGGCAAGGGCATCGCCGCCGCGTCGCTTGCCGCCATCCTCGAGTCGCGTGGCCTGCAAGTCACCATGCTGAAGCTCGATCCGTACATCAACGTCGACCCGGGCACCATGAGCCCGTTCCAGCATGGCGAGGTTTTCGTCACCGAAGACGGCGCCGAGACCGACCTGGACCTGGGCCACTACGAGCGCTTCATTTCCGCTCGCATGCACAAGGTGAACAACTTCACCACCGGCCAGATCTATGAATCCGTGCTGCGCAAAGAGCGCCGCGGCGACTATCTGGGCAAGACCGTGCAGGTCATTCCCCACATCACCAACGAAATCCAGGACTTCATCGCCCGTGGCGCCGAAGCCGCCTGGAACGGCAACACCGACGTCGCCATCGTCGAGATCGGCGGCACCGTGGGCGACATCGAGTCCCTGCCGTTCCTGGAAGCCGCGCGCCAGATGAGCCTGCGCATGGGCCGCAACAACGCGGCCTTCGTGCACCTGACGCTGGTGCCGTTCATCGCCTCGGCCGGCGAACTCAAGACCAAGCCCACCCAGCATTCGGTGCAGAAGCTGCGCGAAATCGGCATCTACCCGAACGCGCTGCTGTGCCGCGCCGACCGCCGCATCCCGGACGACGAGCGCGCCAAGATCTCGATGTTCTCCAACGTGCCGCTGGACGCGGTGGTGTCGGTGTGGGACGCCGATTCGATCTACAAGATTCCGGCCATGCTGCACAAGCAGGGCGTGGACAATATCGTCTGCGAAGCGCTGGGCCTGACCCCGCCGCCGGCCGACCTGTCCATGTGGGACAACCTGGTCGAAGCGCTGGAAAACCCCCAGCACGAGCTCACCATCGGCATGGTCGGCAAGTACGTCGACCTGACCGAATCGTACAAGTCGCTGACCGAGGCCCTGGTCCACGCCGGCATCCACACGCGCTCGAAGATCAACATCGAGTACATCGATTCCGAAGACATCGAGACCCGCGGCACCGACCAGCTCAAGCACCTGGACGCCATCCTGGTGCCGGGCGGCTTCGGCAAGCGCGGCACCGAGGGCAAGATCGCCGCCATCCGCTACGCCCGTGAAAACGGCGTTCCCTACCTGGGCATCTGCCTGGGCATGCAGCTGGCCGTCATCGAGTTCGCCCGCCACGTCGCCGGCCTGGGCGGCGCCAACAGCACCGAGTTCGATCCGTCCGCCCCGCATCCGGTGGTGGCCCTGATCACCGAATGGATGGACCGCGAAGGCAAGGTCGAAAAGCGCGACCACTCGTCCGACCTGGGCGGCACCATGCGCAAGGGCGCGCAGCGCGTGCCGATCAAGCCGGGCACCCGCGCGCAGGCCATCTACGGCGACGAAGTCAACGAGCGCCACCGCCACCGCTACGAAGTCAACAACGTCTACGTGCCCCGCCTCGAAGAGGCCGGCATGGTGATCAGCGCGCGCACGCCCACCGAGAACCTGCCCGAAATGATGGAACTGCCCAACCACCCGTGGTTCGTGGGCGTGCAGTTCCACCCGGAGTTCACGTCCACGCCGCGCGACGGCCACCCCTTGTTCTCCAGCTATATCCGCGCCGCCATCGAGCAGAAGGCTCGCCGCGGCCAGGAAGCGTAATGCGCGGCTGCGGTCTCGAGTTCCGCGTGCGGATCTCCGGGACCGCGGCCCCGCGTAGCGGCGCCGCCCTGTACGGCGGCGCTGCTTTCGGATACAACCAATTAGCATCGGATATGCGTCGCCAGGCCGCCTTGCGCGACACTGGCGGCGTCGCCGCATCCGGCGTCACACCGAAACCAACGCAACTGTCCTGAAGGAACCCCATGAGTGCTTACCTCATCGCCGACGTCACAGTGACCAAGCCCGCGCAATACGAGGACTACAAGCGTCTGTCCACGCTCGCCATGCGCGCGTACGATGCAAAGGTCCTGGTGCGCGGCGGCGAGTCCAAGCACCTCGAGGGCCGTAAGCCTGGCCGCACCGTCGTCATGGAGTTTCCCTCCCTGGCCGCGGCCCAGGCCTTCTACGACTCCTGGCAGTACCGCCGCGCCCGCAATGCCCGCGAAGGCGCGGCCGTCATGAATATGTTTATCGTTCAGGGAATGTAAAGTCATGAGTGCAATCGTCGACATCATCGGCCGCGAGATTCTGGATTCGCGCGGCAACCCCACCGTGGAATGCGATGTGCTGCTGGAATCCGGCGCCATGGGCCGCGCGGCCGTGCCGTCGGGCGCCTCCACCGGCGCGCGCGAAGCCATCGAACTGCGCGACGGCGACAAGAGCCGCTACCTGGGCAAGGGCGTGCTGCGCGCCGTCGAGAACCTGAATACGGAAATCTCGGAAGCCCTGATGGGCCTGGACGCCCAGGAACAGACCTTCGTCGATCGCACCCTGATCGAGCTGGACGGCACCGAATCCAAGGAACGCCTGGGCGCCAACGCCATCCTGGCCGCTTCCATGGCCGTGGCCCGCGCGGCGGCCGACGAATCCGGCCTGTCGCTGTACCGCTATTTCGGCGGCAGCGGCCCCATGAGCATGCCCGTGCCGATGATGAACGTCATCAACGGCGGCGCGCACGCCAACAACACCCTCGACCTGCAGGAACTGATGATCCTGCCGGTGGGCGCCGGCAGCTTCCGTGAAGCCCTGCGCTGGGGCGCCGAAGTCTTCCACATGCTCAAAAAGCTGATCCACGGCCAGGGCATGTCCACGGCGGTGGGCGACGAGGGCGGTTTCGCGCCCAACGTGGCCAGCCACGAAGCCGCGATCCAGCTGATCCTGAAGGCCATCACCGAAGCCGGCTACGAGCCGGGTTCGCAGATCGCCCTGGGCCTGGACTGCGCCAGCTCCGAGTTCTACCGCGACGGCAAGTACACGCTGGCCGGCGAAGGCGGCATTTCGCTGTCCTCGCAGGAATTCGCCAACCTGCTGGCGACCTGGTGCGACAAATACCCGATCATCTCGATCGAAGACGGCATGGCCGAAAACGACTGGGAAGGCTGGAAGCTGCTGACCGACCAGCTCGGCAAGAAGGTGCAGCTGGTGGGCGACGACCTGTTCGTCACCAACACCAAGATCCTGCGCGAAGGCATCCAGAAGGGCGTGGCCAACTCGATCCTCATCAAGATCAACCAGATCGGCACGCTGACCGAAACCTTCGCCGCCATCGAAATGGCCAAGCGCGCCGGCTACACCGCCGTCGTGTCGCACCGTTCGGGCGAAACCGAGGATTCCACCATCGCCGACATCGCCGTGGCCACCAACGCCATGCAGATCAAGACCGGCTCGCTGTCGCGTTCGGACCGCATGGCCAAGTACAACCAGCTGCTGCGCATCGAGGAAGAACTGGCCGAAGTGGCGTCGTATCCCGGCCTGGAAGCCTTCTACAACCTGCGTTGATGAAAAACGCGGCCCGCAACCCGGGCCGCGCAAACGCCGCGACTGCTGAGGGTTCTCGCGTATGCGCCTGTTGTTCCTGGTGCTGTTCGTGCTGCTAGGCCTGATCCAATACCCGCTGTGGCTGGGCAAGGGAGGCTGGTTCAAGGTCTGGGATCTGCAACGCCAGGTGGCGGAGCAGCGCGAGACCAACGAAGGCCTGCGCGCGCGCAATGCCGCGCTCGAAGCCGAAGTGCGCGACCTGGAGGGCGGCTCCGGCGCCATCGAGGAGCGCGCCCGCGGCGAGCTGGGCATGATGCGCGAGGGCGAGGTCTTCGTGCACATCCTGCCCCAGAACACCCAGCCGCCGGCAGGCGGCGCCTCGCTGGCGGCCGAACCGGCCGCGGCGCCGGCCAAGCCTGCCAAACCCGCCGCCGGCACGCCCGCGCGCGCCAGCGCCCAGGCGCCCAAGCCCGCCAATCCGGCGCCCGCCCGCCACTGAGGGGCCGCCGCAGGCGCGGCGCTCCATTGCCCATTCGCGTTTCCGTTCAGCCGCAGCGCAGCCTGCGGCATTCGCCGTACACGATGCCGGCGGGCGGTGGCGCGCCGCGCGCCCAGTCCGCCGGGTGCGAGTGCATTTCCGTTTCCAGTTCGACCCGGATGGGCAGCAGGCCTGCGCGCAGCGCATTGCCGGCATAGCCGGCGCGGCCGCGGCTCAGCAGCGCCAGCAGGCCGCGCACGGGCGGCAGCAGCGGCCGGTGCAGATAGGTCAGGCGCAGTCGCAGCGTATTGGCCTGGAAGATGCTCTGGCCGCCCGGGCGCGGCGGGCGGCGCGCGTGCTGCAGGTCCTGGTAGTCGTTGTCGATGGCGCGCAGCCCGGGGCCGGCGCGCAGGCCGGGCCGGGCATGTTCGCGAAACGATTGCGCGTCGGGCAGCAGCACTTCGATGCGCCACGGATGCGCGCCGGCGATGGCCGCGAGGTCGGCCCGGCTCTGGCGCGGCGGCAGGGCCTGCAGGAAGGCCGCGCGCATGCGCGCCGGATCGCCGTGCGCGGTGGCGCCGGCGCGCGCGGCTTCCATCAATGCCAGGTGGGCCAGCTGGCGCGCGCCCTGCCAGTGGGCGGCCTCGACGGCCAGCAGGCCCAGCAGCAGCACGATGGCCGCCGCCACGGCGAACTCGACGGCGGCGGCGCCGCGCTGCGGGCGGCGGGGCGGGACAATGAAAAAGGCGGTCATGGCAGCGCAGTCTGGCGCCGGCATGACCGCCTGTCGATGCGGACTATCCGAGGGGTGGCTCAGTGCACGGTGGGGGGCGTGTCGCCCGCGGCCGGTTGGTTGGGCGAGAACAGGGCGGCGCAATCGACCGCGTCGAACTTGTAAGGCTTGCCGCAGAAATCGCAGGACACGTCCACCTCGCCGCGTTCGGCTAGGATGTCCTGGATCTCGGCCTCGCCCAGCGAGCGCAGCATGTTGGCCACGCGTTCCCGGGTGCAGGGGCAGTGCCAGCGCACCTCCAGCGGGTCGAAGCCCACCAGGGTCTCTTCCCAGAACAGGCGATGCACCAGGGTATCGATTTCGGTGGCCAGCAGTTCGTCGCGCTTGAGGGTGCCGGCCAGGGCGCAGATGCGGTCCCAGGTTTCGGCGGCGTCCTGGTCGGTCAGGACCGGCGCGTCCGTGCCGCCGTTGTGCGGCAGGCGCTGGATGAGCATGCCCGCGGCGTGTTCGGCGTCGGCCGCCAGCCACAGCCGGGTGTCCAGCTGTTCGGAGGCTTTCATGTAGTGCTGCAGCGCTTCGGCCACGGTCTCGCCTTCCAGCGGCACGACGCCCTGGTAGGCCTGCTGGCCGGGCAGCTTGCGCTGCGGGTCCAGCACCACGATGAAACGGCCGTTGCCGCCGGGATTCAGCAGGCTTTGCATGTCGCCTTCGGCGGGGACCTCGTGGCCTTCGCGTATCTTGACGGTGGCGCGCAGGCTCAGGTCGTGGCGGCATTCCACCACCAGCAGGGCGATGGGGCCGTCGCCCTGGATCTGCAGCACCAGGGAGCCGTCGAACTTGATGTTGGCGGCCAGCAGCGTGGACGCGGCCACCAGCTCGCCGAGCAGGTTGGTGATGGCGGGCGGGTAGTCGTGGTTGGCCTGCACGGCCTTCCAGGTCGCTTCCAGGCGCACGGCCTGGATGCGGCCGCTACGGTCTTCGGTAAGGTATTTTTTAAGCTGATCGGTCATGGGGGAATGTTAGCCGATCGGACCGGCCAAATTCCCCTGTTGCCGGCAGGGGCAGGGGCGCCGCGGGCGGGCCTCAGCCGATCCGCTTCAAGGCCGTCTTGTAGTGTTGGCCCCGCGCCACGTAGTGGGCGGTGTTCTTGTGCAGATTGGCGATTTCCTCGTCGGAGAGCTCGCGCACGATCTTGCCGATCCCGATGACCAGGGAGTTGTCGGGAATGACGCGGTCCTCGGGGATGATGGCGCCGGCGCCGATCAGGCAGTTGCGGCCGATGACCGCGTTGTTCAGCACGATGGCCTGCATGCCGACCAGCGCGCCTTCGTGGATGGTGCAGCCGTGCAGCATGGCCTGGTGACCCACGGTGACGTTGGGGCCGATGGTCATGGGGCAGCCGGCGTCCACGTGCAGCACGCTGCCTTCCTGGATATTGGTGCCCTGGCGGATCAGGATGGCGTCGTTGTCGCCGCGGATCGAGACGTTCGACCAGATGCTGACGCCGGCCTCCAGGGTCACATTGCCGATGATGTCGGCGCTGTCGGCCACGTAGGCGGCCGCGTCGATGCGCGGAATCAGGTCGTCGAGCTGGTAGATGGGCATGCCTGGGGTCTCCTGTGCGGCCTCAGGCCTTGGAGGCCGGCGGCGCGTCTGTCGTGGCTGCGGCCAGGCGCGCGAGGTCTTCTTCGCGCTGGCGCAGGATGCGACGTTGGATTTTACCGGTGGTGGTCATGGGCAGCTCGTCGACGAACTCGATCTCCTTCGGATATTCGTAGGGGGCCAGGCGCTCGCGCACGTGTTCCTGCAGGCTTTCGACGAGTTCGCCGCGCTCGCGCTGGGCGAATTCCGGGGTCAGGACCACATAGGCCTTCACCAGCGCGCCGCGCTCGGGGTCGGGCTTGGGCACCACCGCCGCGTTGGCCACGGCCGGATGCCCGACCAGGCAGCTTTCGATTTCCCCGGGACCGATGCGGTAGCCGGCGGACTTGAAGACGTCGTCGGCGCGGCCGGCATACCAGAGGTAGCCGTCGGCATCCACGGTGGCCAGGTCGCCGGTCAGGCACCAGTCGCCCTTGAACTTGGCCTGGGTGGCGGCTTCGTTGCGCCAGTAGCCCAGGAACATCACCGGGTCGGGGTAGCCGTGGATGTCGAGCCGGTTGACGGCGATTTCGCCGGTGCCGCCGGGGGCCACCGGCTTGCCTTCGTCGTCCAGCACGGCGACGTTGTGGCCGGGATAGGGGCGGCCCATGCTGCCGGGCTTGGCGGGCCAGCGCTTGTGGCTGTTGCCCACCACGTAGTTCATTTCGGTCTGGCCGAACATCTCGTTGGGCGTCACGCCCAGCGCCGAGCGGCACCACTCGAACACGCTTTCGCCCACGCTTTCGCCGGCGCTCATGACCGAGCGCAGCGCCAGCTGGTAGCGGTTGCGCGGCTCGGGCACGGCCTTCATCATCATCTTGAGGGCGGTGGGGAAGAGAAAGGTGTTGGTGACCTGGTAGCGCTCCATCAGCTCGAACGCGCGCTCGACGGAAAATCGCCCGCGCGTGCCGACGATGGCGTGGCCGAAGTAGAGCGTGGGCAGCAGCGCGTCCATCATGCCGCCGGTCCAGGCCCAGTCGGCGGGCGACCAGAAGACGTCGCCGGGCTTGGGGAACCAGTCCTGCGAGGCCACGAAGCCCGGCAGGTTGCCGATCAGCACGCTGTGCGGCAATAGCGCGCCCTTGGGCGCGCCGGTGGTGCCGGAGGTATAGAGCAGGATGGCCGGGTCGGAGGAGCGGGTCGGGACGGCCTTGAATTCGCTGGGCTGGCGGGCCAGCAGGCTGCGCCAGGGCAGCACGCGTTCGTCGGCGAAGCCGATGCCGATGATCTGCTGCAGCGCGGGACAGTCGTCGCTGATGGACAGCAGGTTGGCGCTGGAGGCGTAGTCCACGATCGCGACGCGGGCCTCGGCGTCGCGCAGGCGGCTCTCCAGGGCTTCCGGGCCGAACAGGGCGGATAAGGGCAGGACCACGGCGCCGACGCTGTAGATGGCCATGTGCGCCACCACGGTCTCGGGACGTTGCCCCAAAACCACACCGACCCGGTCGCCGCGGCCCACGCCCATCTTGATCAGGCCGTTGGCCAACTGGTTGGCGGCTTCCGCCAGGCGCGCATAGGTCCAGACCTCGCGGTTGCCGGATTCGTCTTCGTAGTAGATGGCGATGCGCCGCGCATCCGGACTGCTGGATGCCCAGCGGTGGCAGCACGCTTCCGCGATGTTGAACTGGGTGGGTACCAGCCAGCGGAATGTTTGGTAGAGCGCCTGATATTGGTCGTTCATGGCCCTATGTTGTGAGCATGTTGCAGCGTGAACGGGTCAG
>Ga0182742_1003730_pt1 | contig 14538 bp, 11 predicted proteins | sample eDN5th37CBELigMG_FD_128880 | JGI IMG/M metagenome (GOLD analysis project Ga0182742, IMG submission 128880) | Enriched Miracle-Growth compost microbial communities from Emeryville, California, USA - eDNA 5th pass 37_C BE-Lig MG (version 2)... ... | reverse complement strand
TCCACTGACCCGGGCCACCGCGCTTTGGACCAACCGGGTCCCCTCGCTCTTTCTCGACACCTTCGGCCGGCCCGACGCCAACCAGGATCCCCCCTGCGAGCGGCTCGAGGACGCGGCGGTCGTTCAGGCGCTCCACCTGATGAACGCCCCCGAACTTCAGCAAAAACTTTCCTCCGACTCCGGCCGGGTCGCCGAACTGGCCAAGAGCGACAAGACCCCCGAGGCGATCATCGAGGAGCTGTACCTCGCCTGCTACGGCCGGCAACCCTCCGCCGACGAGCGAGGCGTCGCCGAGTCGCTCTTCACCGAACGCAAGGATGACCGCCGCGGCGCCGTCGAAGACCTGCTCTGGGCCCTGCTGAACTCCCCCGAGTTCGTGTTCAAGGACTGACCCACCGGCCTGATCCGCCGCGTCCCTTTTCCCGAAAAGGCGAAACTCATGGCGTTTCACACGAACTGCGAATCGACCACCCGCCGCGATTGCCTGCGTCTGGGCCTGGGCGCCTTGATGGGGGGCGGCCTGGTCAACGCGCTGCGGGTCCGAAGCCTCGCGGCGGTCCCGAACGCCCGCCCAACCAGTTGCATCCTCGTCTGGATGGACGGCGGGCCGAGCCACTACGAAACCTTCGACCCCAAGCCGGACGCCCCCGCCGAGATCCGGGGCCAGTTCAAGCCGATCGACACCGCGGTCCCCGGCATCCAGTTCTCCGAGCACATGAAGCGGCTCGCCGCCATCGCCGACAAGCTCGCCATCGTCCGGTCGGTGCGCCACGACCAGGGGAACCACGGCGCGGGCAATCATTACATGATCACCGGGGCGCCGCCACGAATCCCGGTCGGCTGTGGCGCCTTCGTCAGCTTCCATCCGAGCATGGGCTCGGTCACGGCCTACGAGCGCGGGGCCAACGGCGGGCTTCCCTCCTACTTCTCGATGCCGAGCATGACGCGCTCCGGCGGCCCGAACTTCCTGGGCGCCAAGTACGCCCCGTTCGTCGTCTCCGACAATCCCAACTCCGACAACTTCCGGGTCCGCGACGTCGCCCCCCCGCGCGGGCTGGCCGAGCCCCGGGTCGACGACCGGCGGAGCCTCCGCGACCGGCTCGACCACTTCAAGCGGTTCGCCGACAAGTCCGCGGGCGACCCGGCCGTGGCGCTCGACGAGTATTACGAGCAGGGCTACGAGCTGATGGCGTCGCGCCAGGCCCAGCGCGCCTTCGACGTCTCGCTCGAGGACGATCGGACCCGCGACCGGTACGGCCGCAACCCGTTCGGCCAGCGCTGCCTGCTCGCCCGAAGGCTGGTCGAGGCCGGCGTCCCCTTCATCACCCTGAACGAAGGCGGATGGGATCATCACGTCGGCATCTTCGACGGCTTCGAGAAGCGGATGCCCGCCTTCGAGGGGGCCATCGCCGCCTTGATCGAGGACTTGAACCAGCGCGGGATGCTCGAATCCACGCTCGTGGTGGTCATGGGCGAGTTCGGCCGGACGCCGAAGATCAACAAGGACGCGGGCCGCGACCACTGGGCCAACGCCATGTCGATCCTGGTCGCCGGCGCCGGCACGCCCGGAGGCCAGGTCATCGGCGCGACCGACCCCCGGGGCTACGCCACCACCGACCGCGTGCTCGGCCCCGAGAACCTCGTCTCCACCGTCTACCGGAAGCTGGGCATCGACCCCGGCAAGTTCCTCTACACCCCCAGCGGCCGGCCGACCTATCTGGTCTCCGACCCCACTCCGATCCGGGAACTCATGGGATGAGGCTTCCTTCACTCGCCGGCGCGTTGATCCCGCTCGTTCTCGCGGTCGTCTCCGCCCCCGAATCCTGGGCCAAGCCCCCGGCGCTGACCGGCCTTTTTCCCGCCGGCGCCGCGCGCGGGCAGTCGCTCTCGGTCACGATGTCGGGGACGTTCGACAACTGGCCGGTGGATGTCCGAATCGAGGGCGAGGGGATCTCGGTCAAGCCCGGCGAGGAGAAGGGCTCGCTCCAGGTTGAGGTGGCCGCCGACGCCCGGCCGGGCGTCCGCTGGATCGGGATCCACGACAAGGAGGGGGCGACGAGCCTTCGCCCCTTCGTCGTCGGCTCGCTTCCCGAGATTGTCGAAGTCGAGCCGAACGACAACCCGCGCGAGCCTCAAAAGCTCGACGCCCCGCGCGTCGTGGTCAACGGCCGGCTCGCCAAGAACGGCGATGTCGACGGCTTCGCCGTGACGCTCGAATCGGGCCAGACCCTCGCGGCCGACGTGGAGGCCAACCGCCATCTCGGCTCGCCGATGGACGCGGTGCTTCAGGTGGTGTCGACCGATGGATTCGTGCTTGAGCAAAACGACGACGCGGTGGGCCGTGACCCGCGCATCTTGTTCAAGGCGCCCGCGGCGGGAACCTACGTCGTTCGCGTCTTCGCCTTCCCGGCCGAGCCCGACAGCGGCATCCGCTTCTCCGGAAGCGACGCGTACATTTACCGCCTCACCCTGACGACCGGCGGCTTCATCGAGCACGCCTTCCCCCTGGCCCTCGCCCCCGAAAGCTCGGCCGAGATCCGGGCCGTCGGCCCGAACATCCCCGAGTCCGAAGCCGTTCTGGACGTTACCCCCGCCGACGACCCAACCGGCCCGCTCATCCTGACGCATCCCGCGCTGGCCGGCGGCGCCGAGGTCCGCCGCGTCGAGGGCCCGGCGACCGTCGAGGTTGAGCCGAACGACCCGGACAGCGCCCAGGAGCTTCCCGACCTCGGCTGGGTCAGCGGCCGAATCGACCCGCCCGGCGACCGCGACGTCTACCGAATTTCGCTCAAGAAGGGCGACCAGCGGCGCATTCAAGTGGATTCCCGTGAACTTGGGCTGCCACTCGACGCCGTGATTCAGGTCCTGGACGCCGACGGCAAGGCGTTGGTCGAGAACGACGACGCCGGTCGAAGGTCCAGAGACCCCTCGCTCACCTTCACCGCCCCGGCCGACGGCGACTTCCGCATCGTGGTCGGCGACCTTTACGGCCGCGGTGGCCCGAACCACGCCTATCTGCTGGGCCTGACCGTTCCCGAGGCCGATTTCACGGCGAGCCTCGCGACGGACGTCTTCACTCTGACGCCCGGAACCGAAACCAAGGTGGTCGTGGCGATCAACCGTAGGAACAAGTTCGAGGGCGAGATCGAGGTGACGGCCGACAACCTTCCCGAAGGCGTCTCGGCGACGACGGCCACATCGAAGCCGGAGGGCGACTCCGCCAAATCGGTGACGATCGAACTCCGGGCCGAGGGTTCCCCCACCGCCTCCGGTCCGTTCCGCGTCGTCGCCCGCCCCGCCGACGGCAAAACCCCCCAACGAATCGCCCCCGCCAAGATCGCCGGCTTTGACGCCGAAACGAGCCGCCCCTGGCTGGCGGTTCTCCCCAAGCCGGAGTCGTAGCGGACCATCGCATCGGACTCTCGACGCCGGACTCGGATCGTTGGGAGGGTATTGCCCTCCCAAATCAGCCGCGACGGGTCGGCGTGGCCACCGTTTACCGAAAACCGAGGCCTTTCTCCAAATAATACGCGCTCGCCGTCGAAGACTCCGCCAGTGGGGCGTCGCGCCCCCGGAACCGGCACCCGACGGCGGACTCTCGCCCCGGTCGCCGCCGCCGCAAACTCGACCAGGAGGCGAGACATGGCGCGCCGTTGCTGGGCATTGCTACTTTGCGTCGGGCTTCTTCCTTGCTTCCCCGCCGGCGCCGCGGACGATTCGAAAGAGTTCGCCTCGCTGCTCGCGCGGGCGGATGTGGTGGCGAGGGGGCTTTCGGGGCGAGTTTGAGACGTTTCGCGGCGAAGACCAAGCCGATGCGCCCCTCGATTTTCGGACGGACGGCTTGCGACCGAAATTCAAAGGCCGGGTTTGGGTCAAGGGGGACGACGCGCTGGTGGAGTTCCTTGGCAATCCGGGAATGACGCCCGCCGGAGGGGAAAGCCGGTCCAAGTACAGCGACATCTTCCAAGTGTTGGCCGCGTCAAAGGACGGGACCTTCGATTTCACGGCGCTGGCGCCCACTCATGCGACCCTCAAGACCTACACCCCCGACCAGCCCGAGTGGGTTCGCAACAGGATTGATTCCCAGATTCTCGACCCTCTGAGCGCCTTCTCGACAATCAACGGATTTCCGATCGCGACGCTATTGACCAACGGCGAAGCCGTCGTCCGAGCCGATCCAGCGAAGGGCCAATACTCGATCACAGCCAAACACAAGGACCCGGGCCACCCTTCGACATTAACTTATGATTTGGCCATCACGGATCAAGCCGTGAGATGTTCGAGCAAGCTGACCGCGGGCCCCCCGGACTCGGTCATCACGATCGAGACGCTGGCCGAGGGCGACATCCAAAGCGGGACGTTCATCCCGCGCCGCGTGGCGAAGAGGACCTCCGCGCCGGGATGGGGCGACATGGGGCCGGGATGGCGCGACGTGACGCGCGAGGTCGCTCATTTCACCCCGAAGGATTTTGAGCCCGCCCCCTTCCCGATCACCGCCGATTTTTTCAAGAAGTACGAGCGGCCTTACTCCGTGACCCAAGGCGACGCCAAGCAATTCAGCGGGTTCATACGCGTCAAGTGGCTAACGATCCTGGTCCTCTTCGGCCTGTTCACGGCCTCCGGACTGTTCCTCTGGCTCCGCGCCCGGGAGAGTCGGTCGAGTGGGAAAAAGCCTGAGCAACCCTTCCCCGAATTGCTGTAAAAGGATGGGCCGCGCCTTGGCGTGTCCGAGCGCCTCGCGGCCACGCCGGGTTCGTGGTAGGCTGCGGTGACGTCGTCTTCCGCCGATCCACCTCAACCGACCACCCCGCGATGACGAGCGAGACGCGACACCCGCCGGAGCCCCTCCAGACGTTTCGGGATCTTGCCGACGCGGTGGCGCCGGCGCTTCGGGCCGTTGAAGCGGCGCATGCGAAGTACCGCCAGGAGAAGGACGCCGGGCGGGTTTTGCCGAACTCGGTCGAGGCCCTGCGCGTCGAACTGACGTACAACTCAAACGCCATCGAGGGCGGCGCCCTCTCGCCCAGCGAGACACAGCTTGTCCTTGAAGGCTACGCGCCGCCCGGCGGCAAACCCCCGCGGGAAATCTACGAGGCGAGGAATCATGACCGGGCCTTGAGGATGCTCGAACGGTGGGTTGAGGAGCGGCCCCGGTCCTCCCCGCTCACCGCTCAAGACCTTTTGGACGTTCACGCTCAAGTGCTCGCCGACATCGACACATCGTACCCCGGTCGCTTTCGCAACGCCCGAGTCTTAATCAGAGGGACGCGGCCCATTCCACCTGGAAGCCACAAATTCGCCCACCTCATCCCCATTGAATGATGGTTTGATATTTACGGGCGTTCGAAGCGGATGGCGATTAATCGAGTATTCGTTTGAGAATATGCAAGGCTGCACGGGGCGGCCCGGGTTCGGGGTGAACCCGGGCTTGAAGGTCGCTGCTGGCTCGGCCGATTAGTATTGGTCGGCGCCGATGACTTCCTCGCCGGCTCGTGTTCCGAGCGCCCACCAGATGGGCTGGTTGACCGAGTCTTTGACGAACGTGACGCTGCCGTCGGCCAGGAGGACGTTGACCCCGCCGGAATGGCGGCTGCTCGCGTTGACCATGTGGGAGCCGTCGGTCCCGCAGGCGGGGCAGTCGTTGCGGCACGAGCCCCAGGTCTTGAGCCGGGCGTTGGGGGGCATGATCGGCGTGAAGAGCGACCAACTCGGCGTTCCCATGGCCCATCGGACGCCGATGGAGTTCTTGAAGTCGTTGTTTGGGGAGCCCGAGGTCCACTTCGCGTCGCAGGCCTGGATGAAGGTCTGAACGGCGGCCGGGTCGTCTCCGACGTTGACCATGCCGGCGCCCGCCGAGGCGCTCACGCCGACAACGCCGTTGCGCGCCAACACGGCGTCGCTCCTGGTACCCGAGGTCAAGCTTTCCGAGAAGGCGATGGTGTTGGAGGCTCCGTCGGTGCAATTGTTGAGGCCGTAGGACTTGTGGAAGGTGAAGAGTCCCGGTCCGCCCGGTCCGGTCCCCGCGTCATTTCCCTGGCCGGAGCCTTGGGTGTTGGGGCCGATGCTCGCCATGTAGTTGTTGATGTTGACGGCCCCACCTTCGGAGTCGGACGGGCAGAGGAAGGCGGCGACCCGGGTGTTGAAGACCGTCAAGTTGGAGGCGTAGCCGATGGGAGTGCGGCCGTCGTGCCAGACGGCGTAGTTGAAGTTCGCGGCGTTGTAAAGCGCCTGTTGCTCCAAGTTGCCGAGAATCAGGGCGTGGACGCTCCAGTTGTTCCAGCCGTAGATGGTGCCGTCGGGCGTGCTCAACGTTCGCGAGACTCCCATCGGGAACGTGTTGTGGGTGGAGTGGTAGTTGTGCAGGGCCAGCCCGATTTGCTTGAGATTGTTGGTGCACTGCGACCGCCGGGCGGCCTCGCGGGCCGATTGCACCGCCGGGAGCAGCAGGGCGATCAAAACCGCGATGATCGCGATGACCACGAGAAGCTCAATCAAAGTAAATCCGCGTTGTCGATGAGTCTTCGGCATCATTCGTTCCTGGATCGCTGAGAAGAAGAGAGAAGAGACTCGTGATGAAGCAAGCGGTTGGGGATGCGACATGATGGACGCCGAGGACGGCTGCCCCACATGGTCGGCGCGCGGAAGGCGCGGAGCCAGTTGGGATGTCCCGCCGAAACATCCAAAAGAAAATTGCTTTCGTTCGAGCCCCGCGCGGCGCGGGCGCGGTTTGGCCTCGTCTCAGAAGCTCGGTATCTGTCGATCCTTCGCCGCCTGCGAGGCGCGTTTCTTGCCATGCTTCGCTTCCGCGGCCGCCTGGTCATAGGCGGCGTCGGAGTTTCTGGCGTCTTCCAGGACGTTGCTCGGGATCGCGACCACTTGCCCCTCGGCTCCGCTTGAACCGCAGCCGCTCAGAGCGGCGCACGCAATCAGGACCGCCACCGGGGCGAGCGCCCTCGGCGCAAGACGGGGAAATTCGTCGAAACGCATGATTGGCGAACTCCGTTTTGGAATGGTCGATCCGCGACGCGGGAGATCCCCGATTGAATTCCGCGACAAGACGACAATTCAGGCTTCCCAAAGCCTTGGGAATGCTCGCGCCGCCGGAAGATCTATCGCCATGATTGGCGAAATCTTAAGGATGTCGTTGAGGCTATGGCGCGTATTGTTAAGAGTCAAGCTTCAACTCATATTTTTTTTCTCGTGGGGTTACCGCCTAGATTTTCTTTTATCTGGGCGGTATTAAGCCATTGAAGGCTTTATGGCTCGGTTCGCCGAGCGAAAGAAAGCGAGGCGGCGCGCGTGCCCGCGACGGCCGCTTGGGCTTAATGATGCCGTTCGCCGTGGGCCGCGTGGCGGCGGAGGGAGGCTCGCCGCGGGTTGGCTGCGGCGTGAGAGCCGATCGTCCCTTCTGGGCTCGAATCGGCCGCGGGTTGTTATGGAGGGGGGGGATGGTTCAGGATGGAGGTTTGTTGTTCAGATATCCCCGCGCGTTTTCATTTTGGGAGCGGTCGACATGAGCCTTCTTGTCGGGAACGGGTCGCGACTTGCGGTGTTGGGAGGATTTCTCGTCGCGGCTTCGGTCGCGGCCCTGGGTGGGGAGGGGGGCGACGGGTCGGTCAGCAAGGCGCGGTTCGCGCCGGGGGAGGGGGGAACGAACCTTCTGGATCCGGCCGGGTGGAGCCCCGGGGACAAGGGGTTCCAGATGGATGGAAATGTTTTCGTGTGCGACAACGGCGACGACGCCGAGGCGCGGCGGGGGGCTTCCCAGCGCGTCGTGTTGAACCAGAAGACTCCCGCGCCGATCATCGCCTCGGCCTGGAGCAAGGCCGAGGGGGTCTCGGGCTCGCCCGACGCGAATTATTCGCTCTACCTCGACCTGATTTACGAAGACGGAACGCCCGTTTGGGGGCAATCAACCCCGTTTCCGACCGGAACTCACGACTGGACCGAGGCCCGCGTGGTCTTCATCCCCGAGCGTCCGGTCAAAGAATTATCAGTTCACTTGTTAATGCGCGAGCACGCCGGCAGGGCGTTGTTCCGCGATCCTCGGCTGGAATCGGTCGAGTCGGCCTCGGGCGTCGCTTTCGACGGCGTGCCGGTCGCGCCCAAGGGGCCGGCGCGCGAGGGCTTTCAGGCGCGCGACGTCGCCGCCGATGGGGATTTCGTCCGCATCGAGAAACGGGCGCTGGGGTTGAGCCTTGATGTTCAGAAGACGACCGAAGGCGGGGTTGAGTTCTTCGACGCGACGCTTCGGGACGAATCTGGGAAGGATCGGGCCGTCACCCTGCTGTACGCGGTGCCCGTCCCGGCCGAGGGGACGCGGTGGCTGGAGGACCCCCGGCGGTCGTCGGCGGTGGAGGGCAAGCGCGAGTACATGAAGGCCACGACCTTCCGCGCCGGGGCCAACGGTCGGTTGTCGCTCTATCCGTTTGGCGCGGTCGTTCGTGAAGAGCGGGGGATCGGTCTGGGGCTCGACATGGCTCGCCCGGCGTTTTACCGGGTCGGCTACAACGCGGGGACGGGGGAGTTGTTCCTCGCCTTCGACGTGGGGCTGACGCCCGAGAAGCCGACGGCGAAGCTGCGGTTTTGCCGGTTCTCCTTCGATCCGGCCTGGGAGTTCCGCGCGGCGCTCGACGCGTATTACAAGGCGTTCCCCCAGGCCTTCGAGCGGCGGGTGGCCGATCAGGGGCTCTGGATGCCCTTTAGCCCCATCAGCAAGGTGGAGGGGTGGGAGGACTTCGGCTTTCGGATCAAGGAGGGGAACAACGAGACCGCCTGGGACGACCAGCACGGGATTCTCACGTTTCGATACACCGAGCCGATGACCTGGTGGATGCCGATGCCCGCCGGCATGCCCCGGACGCTCGAAGCGGCGACGGCCGAAGCGAAGCGGCTCGCCGAGGCGGGCAACCCCGCGGCCCAGGCGCTTCAGACCAGCGGTTACCACAATCGCGACGGCCAGCTCCCGGGCCGGCTCCGCGACGAGCCCTGGAACAAGGGGATCGTCTGGAGCGTCAATTCGTCGCCCGGGATCGCCGGGGAGATCAACGATTTCAAACACAAGTGGAGCGATCGGATTCGCGAGCGGTTCTACGGCGAAGGGCGCAAGGGAGACCTCGACGGCGAATACGTGGATTCGAGCGAGGGGTACGTCACCGACGAGCTGGACTTCCGTCGCGACCATTTCGGAGCGGTCGACGCGCCGCTCGTTTTCTCGATCGACGACCACCGTCCCGCGGTCTTCCGGGGGCTCATCGCGTTTGAGTACGTCCGGGGCATCGAGAGGGACGTCCATGGCATGGGCAAGCTGATGATGGCCAATGCCACGCCCGACCGCCTTTGCTGGCTCGCCCCGTTGCTCGACGTGATGGGAACCGAGACCAACTGGAACCACAACGGGCGATGGTCCCCCATGTCCGACGCCAACCTGCTGTACCGCCGGGCTCTCTGCAAGGGAAAGCCGTTTTGCTTCTTGATGAACACCGAGTTTGAAAATTTCGGTCCCGAACTCGTCGAGAAGTACATGAAACGCGCCACGGCTTACGGAATGTTCCCCGGATTCTTTAGTCACAACGCTTCTGAGGGCGCGTATTTCACGCGTCCTGAACTCTATAATCGCGATAGGTCACTTTTTCGCAAATATATCCCGCTGTGCAAGCTCGTCGCCGAGGCTGGCTGGGAGCCGATTACCCGAGCCCGCTCCAGCGAAGCGACGATCCATGTTGAGCGGTTCGGCGAAGGGGCGACCTATTATTTGACGGTTTTCAACGGCGGCGTCGAAAATCGAACCGCGACGATCATCCTTGACGCGCCCTTCTCGGGCTCTTCTCGCGAGTTGGTCGGCGGCGGGACGGTCGCCTGGCGAGAGGGCCGGGCGACGGTGACGCTTGACGGCGGAGACCTGGCGATTTTGGAGGTTCGAGACAAATGAATTTACATTTTTGGTGCAATGGCCTCCGCCGATCCATCCGCCGATTGGCGGATTGTTGGGGAGGATCAACATGGAGGGACTTTGGGAAAGGGCCGCGGGCGAAGCGTCGGCGTCGCCCCGCGTTCTGATCATCAGTGAGAACGCCTCGGTGAGGTACGGCGGGGAGGCGATCCTCCCCTGGCACTATTTCCGGCTTCTCCGCCGTCGCGGCGTCGAGGCGTGGCTGGTCGTCCACTCGCGGACCCGAGCGGAATTGACGGGCCTGCTCCCCGAGGAGGCCGACCGGATGTACTTCCTTCCCGACACCGCGACGAACAAGCTCGCCTGGCGGTTGGGCCGGTTCCTGCCCGCCCGGCTCTCGGATTTCACGCTTGGGTTCGTGAGCCGGTTGACGACGCAGTTGGCCGCCCGAAAGTTGGCGCGCCGGCTGATCGCCGAGCATCGCGTCGACGTCGTCCATCAGCCGATCCCGGTCTCTCCGCGCGAGCCTTCGCTTTTGCACGGTTTGGGGGTTCCGGTCGTCATCGGTCCGATGAACGGCAACATGTCGTTTCCGCCGGCGTTTGAGACGGGCGCCGGCGCGATGGCGGTCGCGCTCTCGCGGAGGGCGACCAACCTGATGAACCGGCTGATTCCGGGTAAGCTCCGAGCCTCGTTCCTGCTGGTCGCCAACGAGCGGACCCGTCGCGGCCTGCCCGCGGGCGGGCGGGGCGAGGTTGTCGAACTGGACGAAAACGGCGTCGACCTGGAGGTCTGGTCTCCCCCTCGGGAGCGAGGCCGCCGCGAGGGCCCCGCGCGCTTCGCTTTTCTCGGCCGGCTCGTCTCCTGGAAGGCCGTCGACCTGCTTCTGGAGGCGCTGGCGCGCGTCGAGACGCAACCTCCTCCGGAGTTGGAGATCCTGGGCGATGGCGCGATCCGAGGCGATCTGGAGGCGCTGGCCGAGCGGCTGGGTCTGGGCGATCGAGTCCGGTTCCTCGGCTGGCGATCCCAGGCTCAGTGCGCCCAGAGGCTTCGCGAGGTCGACGCGCTTGTGCTTCCCAGCCTCTATGAGTGCGGCGGCGCGGTGGTGCTGGAGGCGATGGCCTGCGGCCTTCCCGTGCTGGCCACCGCCTGGGGAGGGCCCGCCGACTATCTCGACGACTCGTGCGGGATCCTCGTTCCTCCCGACACGCGGGAGTCGTTCATCGCCGGTCTGGCCGACGGCCTGACGCGGCTCGGGGCCGATCCCGAACTTCGCCGCCGCCTCGGCCGCGCGGGGCGCGACCGCGTGGAGCAAACGTTTGATTGGGAGATCAAGATCGACACGATCCTTGATATTTACCATCGGGCCATCGGGCGAACCACCCCGCGACCGGCCGAGGCGGCGGCGAAGTTCAGGAGCCCGGCCTCCGCGCTCAACGCTCCGACTTCGCCTCCTCGGGAGGTTCGCCGGAGGGGACGGGCAGGTCGGTCTCGGTCGAGGCGGGCCGGCCGAGATCGGGGGTGCCGTCCGGGTTCCAGGTGATCTTCTGGGCCCGCGCCGAGCGGTCGGCGTAGGATCGCGCGACGCCCGGCTTGGCGTGGTAGGCGATCCAGTACTCGCGGCCGTCGGGAGAGCGGAAGAACGAGTTGTGGCCCGGCCCATAAACGCCGGCCTCGTCGTTGCGGGTGAAGACGGGCTCGGGGTGCTGTTTCCAGGCCGAGGGGTCCATCGGATCGGCGTCGGGGGCGATGGAGAGCATGCCGAGCTTGTAGTCGGGCGTGTCGGCCGGGCAGGCCGAGTAGACGAGGAAGATCGGCCCCCGGTCCCCTTGTCGAAGCGTCACGGGCCCCTCGCGGACGTGCTCGCAGCCGAAGCCGTCGGCGTTCAGATACACGCGGGGGCCGGTTAGCGTCCACGGGTTCGTCATCCGGCTGATGTAGAGCCCCTGGCCGCTGGGGCTGGGCCGACCGCACCAGACGAAGTAAAGCGCGCCATTGGGCATGGTCAGCACCGTGCCGTCGATCGCGTAGTACTCGTCCTTCGGGTCGGTCGGCAGCTTGGCTTTGAACGTGTACGGCCCCATCGGGTCGTCGCCCTCCGACTCGGCGACGTACATCCGATGCTGGGGCTCTCGGCCGTCCGACGCCGTGAAGTAGAGATACCATCGCGGCCCCGCGCCGCCGTCGAGCCGATGGAACTCCGGCGCCCAGACGTCGCGGTTGCGGCTCGGGTCGTCGTCCTTGTAAACCACCTGGTCGACGGCGTCTTTCAACTCGCCGATCCTTTGTGCCTTGCGCGCGCGAACGTCGGCGCCGGAGGTCGTCGCCAGGTAATACCAGCCGTCGTGAACCATCAACCAGGGGTCGGCGCCGAACGGCGCCTTCAGCGGGTTGCGGAACGTCGCGGTCTGCGCGGACGCTGGGTTGACCTGGACGGCCAGCGCGACGAGCGCGATCGTCGCCAGAGCCGCGAGTGATGGATGACGTCGAGGGTACCGAGGCATGGAGGTGGGCTCCCTTTTTTTTCGCTGGGGTCGTTCGCCCTCAAGCGGGGGCGGAGCGCCGAGGCTACTCAATAACCGAGGCGCAATCATCCTTCTCCCGGGAGGAGGGGGGATTCGCGCCTCGACTCGCGCGTGATCCGGCCGGATTTCTTGCCTCGCCCCGCCAGCGCGGCGCGGGCGTTGCTCGTATAATAAGGGAGAGCGGCGGAGGCGGTTCGGACCCTGGGAATCGCCCCCGCCCCGCCGTTTCATGAGGGATGCCCACGGATGAGCGACGACGCCTCCATCTCCAACCCCTTTCAAATCATGGCCGCCGCAGACGCCGAGGCGCTCGACCGCGTCCGGGCGCTCTTGCGTTGGTACGCGGAGGAGTTCGACGAGCCGCACGGCGAGAACCTGCGCCAGCAGGGGTTCGCAGCGGAGATCGTGGGCCTTCCGGGGCGTTACGCTGGGCCGTCGGGCGCGCTTTTGCTGGGGACGGTGGACGATCTGCCGGCCGGTTGCGTCGCGCTGCGCGGCCTGGGCGGCGGCGTCTGCGAGATGAAGCGGCTGTATGTCGCCCCGCCGTTTCGACGCCACGGGCTCGGCCGGGCTCTGCTGGAGGCGGTTCTCGACCGCGCCGAGGCGTTCGGACACCGCCGGATGGTCCTCGACACCATCCCCGAAATGGCCGTCGCCCTGGCGATGTACCGCTCTCTCGGCTTCACCGAGACCGCCCCGTACTGGAACAGTCCCGACCCGCGAACCGTGTATTTGATGAAGGATTTGGAGCGGCGTTAACGCCGGACCGTCGCCTCAAAACGGGACGAGCCGACGGAGGCCGTGGCCCAAAATCACCGGGTAAAGGGCCAGGTTGCGGGCCAGGGCCGCCGTCGCCGAATATCGAGGGATCGGGTCGCGTCCGCCGGCGCGCCGGTTCGCCAGGCGGGCCGCCAGGGCGCGAAGGTGGGAGGGGCCGAAGGGGCCGTCGTGGATGCGGTCGATAAGGTCCTTCGGCAATCCGCTCTCGCCATGCAGCGCCCCCAGCCAGGTGCCGAGGATCGCTGCGATGGAGTCGGCGTCTCCCCCCGCGCTGATGGCGTCGCCGAGCGCCCTCATCGGGTCGTCGCCGCGCCGGGCCAGGCAAAACGAGGCGAAGGCGAGCGTGTGGACCACGAACCCCGACGTGCCGCAAACTCGGGCCGCCTCCAGAACTTCGGCCCCCTGGTCGGCCAGCCCGAGCGTCCGATCAATCGCCTCGCCCAACTGGCGGTCGCTCACAACGGCGCGGGCCTCGCCCACCAGCGACCGAAGACAAACCCCCGGCGCGCGTTGGGCGCAGGCGGCGGCGACCTCGGCCGTGAACAGGGCGCCCTCGACGGCCCTCGGGTCGCGGTGGGTCACTTCGGCCAGAACCCGTCCAAACCGCTCGCGCTCGGCCGGTCGGTCGCGGAAAAAGACCCCGATCACCGCCGCCCGCATCGCCGCGCCGTTGCCCGCCGACATCACCCCACTGGGATGAACCCCCAGGCCAATCCGAAAACAGGACCTCAGCGTCCCCCAACCGATCCCCCAGGGAAGCCGGGAAAACCACCCCAAAAGCGCCCGGCGAAACGCGCGAACGCAGGCGTCGGCGTCGTCGGGAAACCGGGCCAGGCTTTGCGCCACCAGGGCCGATTGCTCCGTGTCGTCCGACACGAACCCCGTTCGACCCAACAGCCGAAACCGATCCACCACCCCAAACCGCCGCGCGATCGCCCGGGCCGACATCCCCTCGCACGGCAGACCCAGGGCGTCGCCCAGGGCCGTCCCCAACAGCGTCCCCGCCAGCCGATCCCCAAAATCGTCGCTCGGCGCCATGCCGCGGCCTCCTCCAGAATCGTCCAGGCAGCCGCCAAAGTCAGTCTATTACATTTGTAGTCAAGAGGCAAGTCTCGTTGCCGGTTTGGGCGTTCCTTGTCTCTGGCGGGCGTTCAACATTTGATCTACGATGGCGGCGGGGGCCGACTCGGCCCGCTTTCGGCCCCACCGCGGTCGAACCGATCGGCCGTTCCGCCTTGTTCACGACGTCCTTGCAAAGGAGCCATCATGTCGTCACGCCGATCGTTTTTGGGAACGCTGGGGATGGGTTCGCTCGGCTTTTCGGCGTTGGGGGGCTCGGCC
>Ga0182742_1003729_pt1 | contig 14539 bp, 10 predicted proteins | sample eDN5th37CBELigMG_FD_128880 | JGI IMG/M metagenome (GOLD analysis project Ga0182742, IMG submission 128880) | Enriched Miracle-Growth compost microbial communities from Emeryville, California, USA - eDNA 5th pass 37_C BE-Lig MG (version 2)... ... | reverse complement strand
GGAGGCGATGAGCGGACCGCAGCCGATCCCCTATTTCTACCTTGGCGCCAAGCACATGGTGACGGGGGTCGACCATGTCCTGTTCCTCATCGGCGTGGTGTTCTTCCTCCACCGTCTCAAGGACGTGGTGCTCTACGTCTCGATGTTCACCATCGGCCACTCGCTGACGCTGCTGGGCGGGGTGCTGGCCGGCGTTGGGGTCAATGCCTATATCGTCGATGCGATCATCGGCCTTTCGGTGGTATACAAGGGGCTGGAGAATATCGGCGGCTTTCGCCGGCTGGGCCTCGCCATCGACACCCGCATCGCCGTGCTGGTGTTCGGCCTGTTCCATGGCCTGGGCCTGGCGACCCGGATGATGGACCTGGCCGTCTCCCGCGATGGCCTGCTGGTCAACCTCATCTCGTTCAACATCGGGGTGGAGGCGGGCCAGATGATGGTGCTGGTGGTGGTGGTGGCACTGCTCAACCTTTGGCGCCGCAGCCCCTCCTTCGCCGCCTCCGCCTTTTACGCCAATGTCGCGCTGATGGCGGCAGGCTTCATCCTCACCGGACAACAGATTGCAGGATATCTCGCATCATGAGCACCGACCCTACTGCCACTGCCCCCGCCTCTCGGAAGAAGATCATCATCGGCGTGCTCGTCGCGCTGGTGGTCGCCGTCCTCGCACTAGTGTTCTTCATCCTGCCGGCCGAGCGCGGGCTCGACCTCACCGGCAGCGGCGAGCGGAGCGGCCTCACCAACCTCGCCGAAGCGGGCGAGATGACCGAACTGGAGCGCGGCGCGCTGCGCGAGGGCGTGCTCACCCTCACCGACCAGACGCTGCACACCGACCGCTGGGAGCGAGAGCTCGGGCCCTATGAGGCGGTCGAGTTCAAGTACACGATGGCAGAAGGCCAGCCGCTGATCTTCCGCTGGCGCGCCAGCGCTCCTGTCAATTACGACATGCACTCGCATCCGTTCGAAGGCGGCGAGGAACTGACCGAGAGCTATGGCGTGGGCGATGCGCAGGCGATGCAGGGCCTGTATGTCGCCCCCTTCACCGGCATCCACGGCTGGTACTGGCAGAACCGTACGCTGGACAATGTCACGCTGGTGCTGGAGACCACCGGCGGCTTCACCCACTCCACCATCTTCGAAGGCGGCGCCCCGCAGGAGCGCCCGATCAGCGGCGAGGAGGCAGCGCCCACCCGCCTTCCGGAAGGGCACCAGATGCAGCAGCCTGACCAGGAGTGAGGGCGCCGGGCGGGAACCAAACCGGATTTTGTCAAACTCGGTGGATTGAGGCCTTGTTGGGCCGCCCCATTGTCGGCTACGCAGCGTCGGTCGGCGCGGTCCAACGTGGCCGGCCAAGAAGCCTTGTCGGTTAGGAGGGGTAATGTCCGGGGGTAAGTCTCACAGGTCCATGTCGCGCCTTGCGCGCGCCGCAGCGGTCGCGTCGCTGGCTGCGCTGGCCGCCGCATGCGCAACGACATCGGAACCTTCCTCCAGGGTCGCGTCCTCCGCTACCGCAGCGCTTCCGCAAGAGAACTTCGACTATGTCGGGTGGGACGGCTATCTCGGCGGGCAGGAAAGCTCACAGTTTTCCGCGCTGGATCAGATCAACAAGAGCAACGTCTCGCAGCTGCAGGTCGCCTGGACCTACCCCACGGGCGAAGGCCAGCCGCCGCGCTTCAACCCCATCGTCGGCGGAGGCCTGATGTATGTCCTGCGGGGCGACTTCAATCTCGCCGCGCTGGACCCTGCCACCGGCCGCGAAGTCTGGCGCAGCCAGATCCAGGGTCGCATCGGCGCTCGGGGCATCAATTATTGGGAGAGCGCGGACGGCAGCGAATCTCGCCTGCTGATGCTGAATGACGGCATGCTGCGCGCGATGGACGCCAAGACCGGCAAGTTCATCGACAGCTTCGGCACCAATGGCGGGGTGGACCTGCGCGCCGCGCTGCCGGAAGGTTCGGTGGAGGCGCGTCCGCTCCAGACGGACAATCCGGGCCGCATCTTCGAAGACACGATCATCATGTCCCTGCCGGCAGGCGCGTATGACTACGCCTCCTCCCCTGCGGACATCCAGGCCTATGACGTGCGCACGGGCGAGCTCAAGTGGGTGTTCCACGTTGTCCCGCGCATCGGCGAGTTCGGCTCCGACACCTGGCCCGAGAAGGATCGCGAGAAGTTCGGCGGCGTCCACAACTGGTCCGAGTCGACGCTCGACCCGGAACTGGGCATCATCTTCATCCCGACCGGCACGGCGCGCTACGATTTTTACGGCGGCAACCGCCCGGGCGACAATCTTTTCGCCAATTCGCTGATCGCCATCGACGCCCGCACCGGCAAGCGCATCTGGCACTTCCAGACGGTGCACCACGATCTGTGGGATTTCGACCTTCCGGTCGCGCCCAAGCTGATGACCATCACCAAGGATGGCCAGCGGATCCCGATCGTGATCCAGGCCAGCAAGACCGGCTACCTCTACGTCTTCGATCGCCGCACGGGCGAGCCTGTTTGGCCGATCGAGGAGCGTCCTGTCCCCGCGTCGGACGTTCCGGGCGAGAAGGCGAGTCCCACTCAGCCCATCCCGACCTGGCCGCAGCCCTTCGCGCGCCAGACCTTCACCGAGGCTGACATCAACCCGTACCTCCCGGAAGAGGACAAGCAGAAGCTGCGCGAGGGCCTGCGTACCTGGCGCAACGAGGGGCCGTTCACTCCGCCGAGCCTCGTCGGCTCCATTTCCATGCCGGGCCACAATGGTGGCGCGAACTGGGGCAATGTCGCCGCCGATCCGCTGAACCAGCGCCTGTTCGTCGTCAGCCGCGAATTGCCGCTGCTGATCAAGCTGAACCCGGACAACCGGCCGGAAGCGCTGGCGGCGATGCCCAACGGCTCCGCCGAAACCAACCCCTACAAGTCGCCGGTCAATTTCCTGCTGCAGAGCAACGGGATGGTCGCGATGAAGCCGCCATTCTCGTACCTCACCGCCTATGACATGAATACGGGCGAGATCATGTGGCGCATTCCCAACGGCACGATCTCCTCGCTGGAAGCGCAGGGCATTGTCGAAGATGTCGGCGCGCAGGCTTCGCGCGGCGGCCCGGTGGCGACGGCCAGCGGCCTGCTGTTCGTCGGCACTGCGACCGATCGCACCTTCCGCGCCCGCGACGCGCAGACCGGCGCAGTCTTGTGGGAGCACAAGCTGCCGGCAGCGACGGAAGGCGTGCCTGCCGTCTATCAGGTGAATGGCCGCCAGTACGTGACCATTCCGGTCGGCGGCGTTGGCCACTTCGCCAACGGGCTTGGGCTGGGTGAGCCGGGGCCGAGCCAGTACATCACCTTCGCCCTGCCCGCCGGCGCGGCGACGAGTGCCGGGGGCGGTCAATGACCCTTCCGGCCGGGCGCCGCGCGGTCAGGCTGCGGCTGGCGATCGCGGCCGCCGTGGCCGGCATGGCCCTCGTCCCCAGCCTCGCGCCGGCGCAGGAGGCGGACCTCACCGTCGTTCCTCCGGTGCCGCGCGACTACAAGGCCGAGCTCACCCCTTGGGGTGAGCCGGACCTGCGCGGCGGCTGGCCGATCGACCACCTCAACGGCCGCACTCCGCTGGAGCGTGACCCGCAGCACGGCAACCGCGCCTTCCTCACGGACGAGGAATTTGCGGAGCGGGGCGAGATGGTGGAACAGCTCGCCCGCCGGTACGAGAACGAGGACGAAAGCGGCACGATGGGCATCGGCCACTGGGCCGAAGTCGCCGCAGCCAATCGCCGCACCAGCTGGATCATCAGCCCGGCGAACGGCCGTCTTCCCGCCTACACGGCGGAGGGCAAGCGCCTGTCGGATGCGATGCGCTCCACCTGGCGCGCCGGGCAGACGTTCGAGTGGACCAATGACTTCGACAGCTGGGACCGCTGCATCACCCGCGGCCTGCCTGCCTCGATGTTCCCGTTCATGTACAATAACGGGATGCGCATCTTCCAGTCGCCGGGCCTCGTCGCCCTGCAGATGGAGATGGTGCACGAGACGCGGCTGATACCGACCGACGGACGCCCGCCCATCCCTTCTCAGATCCAGAACTGGCTGGGGGAAAGCCGCGGGCATTGGGAGGACGGCAATACGCTTGTCGTGGAGACCACCAATCTGAAGCCGGGTCCGTCCGCCACCAATATCGGCACGACGGGCTCGCCCCGCTTCAACGATACTCCGGTGAGCGACCAGGCGAAGATCACTGAACGCTTCACGATGACCAGCCCCGACACCATCGTCTATGAAGTGACGCTGGATGATCCGGTGGTCTTCACCGCACCGTGGACCGCGCGGCTGGATTGGCAGCGCGACGACGAGTTCGAGATCTTCGAATATGCCTGCCACGAGGGCAACGTGCAGATCCGCAATTACATCACCGCCTCACGCGCCGGAGAAGCCGCGCCGGAGGGCGGGCAGTAATCTTCCGCACACCCTGCTGAAGAGGCCGCGCACGGCTCTGAAGCAGGGGGCGCAGAACAGATCGGCTGTGGGAATTGCAAATTGCGCCCGCGGCGAAAAAGAGTGAGAATGCAAACCAATTGGCGTGCCGGAGCAAGGCACGCTCTTCCGGGAGACCATCAATGACTCGTTTCAAGACGTTTCGCGGGGCTGTTGCGGGCGCAATGCTCGCCGCGGTCAGCCTGTCGGCCCTGTCGTCCGGCCCCGTACTTGCTCAGGCCGTGCCGGATGACCTGACCACGATGCCGCCGGTGCCGACCGATTACACTCCGAAGAAGACGGCGTGGGGCGATCCGGACCTTCGCGGTACCTGGCCGATCGACAACATCGCCAGCCTGCCGATGAACCGCCCGGCCAATTTCGGCAACCGCTTCTGGCTGACGGAAGAGGAGTACGCCCAGCGCCAGGCCCAGGCCAACCGCTCGACCGAGGCCTATCAGGCAGAGGAAGAATCCGGCAAGATGGGCATGGGCCACTGGGTGGAGTCGGACGCTTCCGGCCGCCGCACCTCGCTGCTGGTCGAGCCGGCAAACGGCCAGCTGCCGCCGCTGACGCCCCAGGCCGAAGCGCTCTACAAGGCGGGCCGCTCCAGCTGGACTGCCAACACCCCGTTCAACTGGGTGACGGATTTCGACAGCTGGGACCGCTGCGTGTCGCGCGGTTTCCCCGCTTCGATGCTTCCTTTCCGCTACAATAACGGCATCCGCGTGTTCCAGTCTCCGGGCTACGTGACGATCGCGCTCGAGATGCTCGGCACCCGCGTGATCCCCGTTGCCGGCCAGAACGAGCAGTGGCCTGAGGCGGTCGAAGCCTGGCTCGGCGACAGCCGCGGCCGTTGGGAAGGCAACACGCTGGTCATCGAGACGACCAATCTGAAGACCGGCGACAGCGCCACGGAGAACTCCTACGCCCGCAACGGCTCGCCGCTGAACATGGCGACGCTTGGCGTGCCGCCCTTCAACACCATCCCGACCAGCAAGCAGGCGAAGGTGGTGGAGCGGCTGACGATGACCAGCCCGGATCACATCATCTACGAGATGACCTATTCCGATCCGGAAGTCTTCACCGCGCCCTTCACCGCCCGGCTCGACTGGACTCGTAACGACGAATACGAGTTCTACGAATATGCCTGCCACGAGGGCAATGTGCAGGTCCGCAACTACATCACCGCCTATCGCGCCGGCACTCTCGAGCAAGCGCAGGCGGAGCGGGACGCCAGCAGCGGCGGCCAGTAACGCGCGAAGGCGCCACTGATGCGAAAGGTGCTCTCCGCAGCAAGGCCGGTTCGACCGGGCAAGCTGCAGGACGCACCTTCGCCAGCGCTTCGCGATACGCCCGGCGATTGGGGCGCTGATGGGCAGCTTCAGCACCGTCCGAATGCCATGAAGAGCCGATCGCTCAGACCTCGGCCATCATCGATTGCCTGCCGCTCGCTGATTGGCTCCGGCTGGACATCTGCGTGTTCGCCCCGGCGCCTTCAGCAGACCTCATCTGCCGCACCCTATAGCCCGCGCGCAGGCGCGGCCCCTTCGAACAGGAATGACTTGCATGGCCGTTTCGACCACGTTTCGCACCGCGTTCGCCTGCCTTGCACTGGCGGGCATGACCGCCGCCTGCACCACCCCTGACGGTGCGGCCGGCTCTGCATCCAGTGCACCGGGAGCGGGGCTGACCGGCCCCGTCCAGACGCAGCAGGGGCTTGTGCGCGGCGCCCCGGGCAAGGTCGAAGGAGTCATGGCGTTCAAGGGCATTCCCTTCGCCGCTCCACCGGTGGGTGACCTGCGCTGGGCCCCGCCCGCCGCGCCCCGGAGCTGGAGCGGCGTGCGCGATGCGACGCAGTTCGGCGATGTCTGCGTACAGCCGCCGGCGCCGCAGCGCTTCCCCCCGAACGCAGCGACCGACACGCCGAACTTCACGGGGATGAGCGAGGACTGCCTCAACCTCAACATCTGGACGCCGGCCAAGCGCGCGGGCGAGAACCTGCCGGTGATGGTGTGGCTCTACGGCGGCGCCTACAATGAAGGCGGCGGGAACGCGCCCTTCAGCGAAGGAGACAATCTCGCCGCCAAGGGCGTGGTGATGGTGACGCTCAACTATCGCGTCGGCCCATTCGGCTTCCTCTCTCACCCTGAGCTGACGGCTGAGAACGGCGGCGCCTCGGGCAATCAGGCACTGGCCGATGCCATTGCCGCCTTCCGCTGGCTGAAAGCCAACGTTGCGGCGTTTGGCGGCGATCCGAACAACATTACCCTCTTCGGCGAAAGCGCGGGCGCCGCAATGAATGGCGGCCTTGTCGGTGCTGCCGGCGCGCGCGGCACCTTCGAGCGGGCGATCTCGCAGAGCGGCGCCTGGATGGGCCTCGGCATCGCGCAGATGCCCAAGCGCGAGGATATGGAGCAGCGCACCCTGCAGACCGCGCAGGAAGCGTTCGGCACCACCTCCATCGCGGAGCTGCGCGCCCTCCCCGCTGACCAGATCACCAGCAAGCTCCGCGGTCAGGGCATGATCGTCGACGGCAAGATCATCACCGAGGATCTGTCGATCACTTTCGCCAATGGGCGGCAGAACCCTGTCGACGTGCTGGTCGGCTCCAACAGCGACGAAGGCTCCTTCACCAGCGCCATGGGTCCGCCCACGACGCTGCAAAGCTGGAACCAGGGCGCACCGATGCGTTGGGGCGAGCATGCCGAGCTTGGCCAGGCTGCCTATCCAGCCTCGACAGACGCGGAGGCCGCCGCTCAGGCGCCGATGCCCTTCTCTGACACGTTGGCCTGGCACATGCGCCTGTTCGCGGACAGCCAGGCGAAGATCGGCAAGAACTCCTGGTTCTACTGGTTCACGCACGAGCCGCCCTATGATCCGGACCGGCCGGATCTCGGCGCCGGGCATACGGCCGAGATCCCGTATGTGTTCGACAACCTTGCAGCGCCTCGCACCTATCCTGCGGGAAGCTCCGTCAGCCTGATGGCCGGCAATCAGCGCGAGGAGCGCTTCGCAGACCAGGTGTCGCAATATTGGGTGAACTTCGCGCGCACCGGCAATCCGAACGGACCTGGCCTGCCCCAATGGCCCAGCATGAGGGAGTTGAGCCCCAACGAAGCGATGCTTCTTGACGCGGACGGTTCGGGCAAGGGGCCGTGGCTCACTCCGGCCAAGACCAGGCTCTATCAGGCGCTGTTCGAGGACCGGGTGGCAAAGCCGCTCGGCATTGAGGGCAAATAGGAACGCCCAGGAAGGGGAGGAATATGGGAGCATCCAGCAGGAGACGGCGCTGGCTGCTCCTTGCTTCGCTGGCGGGCCTTCCGGGGCTCGCCGCGGCATCGCTGGCAGCGGCTCAGGCCGATGCGGGGCGCGCCACCAGCTTCGATGAGCAGGCGGAGGCGGCGCGCGCTGTCTATGCTCGCAATTGCGCCGCCTGCCATGGCGCGGATCTGGCGGGCGGCCAGTTTGCGGGGCCCCTGAAGGGCTCCGCCTTCCTCGCCAAGTGGGGCGGCCTGCCGCTCTCCGGGCTTTACGCCTACATCCATTCCTCCATGCCGCCGGGGAATGCCGGCAGCCTGCCGGATGAGGATTATGCCGCCTTGACGGCGCTGATCCTGCAGGAGAACGGAGGCTCGGCGCCTGCCGCACTCACCAGCGGCGCCGAGCAACTTGCGGCGCTGAACCTGCCGGGCAACGCGCCTATCACCGAAGGCGTGGGCGAGATGGGGCTCGGCGGGATTTCGCGCCGCTATCCCATGCCCGCCCCGCCTGTGAAGGTGGATCGCTTCGCCAACTACACGCCGGTGACGGAAGCGATGCTGAGCAACCCGGCGCCGGAGAACTGGCTCAGCTGGCGGCGCGGGCATAACGGACAGGGCTTTTCGCCACTGACACAGATCACACCGGATAATGTAAGCCAGTTGCGGCTTGCCTGGGCACAGGGCCTGCCCACCGGTGAGACCACGAACGAGCCACTGGTGCGCGACGGGGTGCTCTACATCTTCGGCTACGGCGACCGGGTGATCGCCTTCGATGCGGCCGATGGGGCCATGCTGTGGCAGTACCAGCACCAGTTGCCCGAAGGCGTCAACGCGACGTCCAAGAAGACGCTGGCCCTGTATGGCGACAAGCTCTTTGCCGCCACGTCCGACCTGCACCTCATCGCGCTGGACGCGCGGACCGGGAAGCTGGTTTGGGACGCGCAGATCACCGACAAGCCGGGCTTCCGAAATCCCGGCGGCCCCCTCGCGGCCGATGGCGTGGTGATGCAGGGGCTGACCACTCAGGAAGGTGGTGGCGCCCTCATCGCAGGCTACGATGCAGAGACGGGCGAGCATCTCTGGACCTTCGACACCGTGGCCAAGCCCGGCACCCTGGGCGGTAACACCTGGAACGGCTTGCCTGCGGAGGAGCGGCGAGGCGGCTCAGTCTGGACCTCGGGCACTTACGACATGACCAGCGGCCTCGCCCTCTGGGGCGTGGCGCAAAGCTACGACACAGGGCCCCTCCGCGATCGCAGGCCGGGCGAGAACAACGACGCGTTGTTCACCAACTCGACGCTGGCTTTTGAGCCGCGGACAGGCACGCTGCGCTGGTACTACCAGCACATGAAGAACGACCAGTACGATCTGGACTGGGTGTTCGACCGGGTGATCGGCACGATTGTCCATGAGGGGCAGCAGCGCCGCGTGGTGATCACCGGCGGGAAGGAAGGCCTGTTCGACGTATTGGACGTGGAGACCGGCGAGTATGTCGACACGGTCGATATGGGCCTGCAGGATTTCATCACTGCCATCGACCCGGTGACGGGCGAGAAAACGGTCGATCCCGCATTGGCGCCCGGCCGCGACAAGGGCCCGGTCTTCGTCTGCCCCCATTCCGGCGGCGGACGAAACTGGTCACCCACCTCCTTCAACCCGTCGAGCCGCAATCTGTTCGTGAATGCGCGCGATGTGTGCATGGAGATGGTGCCCGCAGAGAGCGGCTTCCTGACCACCGGAGTGCAGATTCTCTATGCGCCTCCGGCCGATGCGGATGGCAATTGGGGCGTGCTGCAGGCGCTCGACATCGAAGGCGGTGCGGTGCGCTGGCAAGTGCGCCGCCGCGCTCCCTTCAACATGGGGATCCTCACCACGGCGACCGGGCTGCTGTTCACTGGCGGCGTGGACCGGCAGTTCCTCGCCTATGACCAGCAGGACGGGCGGGAGCTCTGGCGCAGCGGCGTTCCGGGCGTGCCGAACGGCTCCCCGATCACCTATTCGGTCGATGGCCGGCAATATCTCGCCATTGTCACCGGCGGGGGCAACCCACTGGCCTTCGGCCTGCCCGGGCCGTTTACGCCGGAGATCCCGCTGCCGCCCTACAACAACGCCGCGCTCTACGTTTTCGCGCTGCCGGATTGAGAACATCGCTGCGAACATGAAAAAAGGGCCACCCTGCGGGGCGGCCCTTCTTGTGTCCGGTCAGTCCGTGTCGCGCTCAGTAAAAGACGCCGAGCGTGAAACCGATCATGCGGCCGCAGAACACCACGCCGATCCAGAAGACCAGCGACAGCCAGCCGGCCAGCTTGGCCTGGAAAGGAAAGGACGGGTCCCGCTCCCAGTGCTCTACCGTCCGCCAGGTGGTGAGGTGGAGATACATCATGTTGAGGCCGGCCAGGGCGAGCAGCACCAGCTTCCACAGGAAGTACGGGTTGATCATGTAGCTGCTGGCCTTGCTGACGAACAGCAGGCCGCCCGTGATCGCCGCCAGGGCGAAGGCGGCCCAGGTCAGCGGCAGCGTGTCCTTCGCCAGCAGCGACACGCGGTGCCCCTTGCTGGCGACGCCGATCAGGCGAAGGTCCACGATGGCGATGGTGCCGATGACGGTGACCAGCGCGATAACGTGCAGAGTTTCAATGGTCGGGAACATCCATGTCGACTCGGCGATGGTGATGCCGAGCGACGAATACTCGATCCGCTCCCAGAGATTTGTCGGTTCAGGATACATCAGTCCCCCCTTAGGCCGGTGCGTAGGCGATCCAGCGCCCGGCAAACATGATCGCGCACCACAGGATGACGAGGAGGATCGCGGTGGCCTTCACGCCCCCGCCGACGACCTCGGTATCACCTGTCGTTGTCCTGTACTGGCGCCCCAGATTGTTGGCGAAGACGATGGCGAGGACGATCGCGATCACGACCATCACCATCTTGATCCAGAACACCGAGTTGATCAGGTTCCGCACCGTATCGCCAAACAGCATCAGCACGCCGGACAGGATGACGAAGCCCAGCGACCACCAAAGCACCCTGGTGTAACGCCGGGCGGTCTCCGCCAGCGTGGCATGGCCCGCCAGATGGAAAACCCGCAGGTTGAGCATCAGGACCGCGGCGAAAGAGCCGGCGATCGCGAAGATGTGCACCATCTGGAGGATCGGAATCGCCCAGAACTGGCTCACCACCCACTGGCTGAACGGCCATTCCGACACGTTGAGCGCGAAATCGACCAAGGCGGTCGACCTCAGCCACTCTGTCAATCCATACAAAAAGTCGCCCATTGGTCAGGCCTTCCCCTTTTTTCGCATCGCTGCCGCCGAAATCCCCCAGGCGGCCTTGTTCCGATAGCGCGTTGCACTCGCACCCTTTTGCACCCCGTGGCCGCAAAGCGTAGCCAATGGCTCGGAAAGCGCTTTGCGCCAAGTCAATTACAGTAACAGCCCGGTTACGGTGCGTTTCACCGGAGCCCTCGCCTCTCCTCGCCCCCACGTGCGCGGGCAGCGTTCCCGCTGGACCCCGCCGCGTTTCAGCCTTCGGTAGCGCGTAGATTGATAAAGTCCAGCATCCTTGAGCGAGCTGCCTGTGCCGGAACGCTCCGTTTCGCGTCACCCGTCGAGGCCTGATGCAGCCGCGCAACGCAGCGTTGCGCGAACAGGGAAGCCGTCGCAGCCCATTGTCAAAGCCCATCACGCGCCGTAGGACAGAATCAACAAGTGACGCTTCCAGGCTTGGCCGGGACGTGTCTGGATGGACGGGAGGATGTGGATGCGTGTGGCCAAGGCCCTCGGGCTGGCAGCGATACTTGCGGCCGGAGTCAGCGCCGGAGCACTGGCGCAGGATCAACTTCCCGATGGGGACTGGCGCACGATCAATCGCGATCTCGCAGCGACGCGCTACTCGCCGCTCGCACAGATTGACAGGAGCAACGTCAGCCAGCTGAAAGAAGCGTGGAATTACCCGATGCGCTCTTTCAACACCGCCGTGCCGGTGGTGGTGGGCAGCACGATGTACTTCCCCGCCGGCAACCGTGTTGTTGCGCTCGACGCCGAGACCGGGGTCGAGAAGTGGGTCTACACCGTCCCGCCCGCTGGCGAGCAGCAGCGCAATGCCTCCACGCGCGGCGTTGGCTACTGGCCCGGCGACCGCCGCCGGGCGCCGCGAATCCTCTTCATGGCGGGCACCACGATGTTCGCCCTGGATGCTGCGACCGGGCAGCCCGTTCGCGGGTTCGGCGAAGGCGGCATGATCGACGTGGGCGTGGGCTATGGCGGCTCCGTCACCGTGGCGGACAACGTTGCGATCATCGGCGCCGCCTCGCTCGAGAATCCGCAAGGTCCTGCGGGCAATCCGCGCGCCTTCGATGTCCTGACCGGTAAGAAGCTCTGGGAGTTCGACACCACTCCCGGCCCGGATGAGCCTTTTGGCGACACGTGGGGCCCCGGCGCGGAAGGCCGCGGCGGCACCAATATGTGGGGCTTCATGGCCACTGTGGATGCCGACACGAAGACCGTCTACCTGCCGATCGCCGGGCCTGCGCACAATTATTACGGCGGCGATCGCCCCGGAACCAACGTGTTCGGCAATTCCGTGGTCGCGGTCGATCTCACCACTGGCGCCTACAAGTGGCACTTCCAGACCGTGCATCATGACCTGTGGGACATCGACATGTCACACGCTGGTCCGCTTCTGCCCGTCCGCGGAGGAGATTCGGGGAAGGCGCTGGCGAATGTCGGCAAGTCCAGCCTGTTCTATGTGCTCGACGCCACCAGCGGAGAGCCGGTCCTCCCGGTGGAAGAGCGCTTCGTTCCACCCGGCGATGTTCCGGGCGAGTATTACCACCCGACGCAGCCGTTCCCGGTAAAGACTCCGCCGCTGAGCCGCGTGCAGATGACCTATCAGGATATCGTCACTGCTGAGGACACCACGCCTGAGCACGCCGCGGCCTGCCGGGCGATGTGGGAAAAGGCCGGCGGCTTCTTCAATGCAGGGCCCTTCACGCCCTTCATGTTCAAGCCTGCCGATGCTCCGCCGCGCTCGACCATCCAACTGCCGGGTGGCACCGGAGGGGTGAACTGGGGCGGGCCCGCGGCCGATCCGACGACCGGCCTAGTGTACGTCAATGCGCAGGACACCTCGCTCGTGGGGTGGGTGGAGAAGGTGGAAGGCGACAAGCCGTACAGTTTCGACGCGACCTCGGCGCCGGAGTACGACCGCGCCAGCGTGGACGGAAAGGGACCTTTCTTCACATTCAGCGCGCCGATCAGCGGAAAATATGACGAGCAGGGCCGCGCAGTTGGCGCGAGCGCCCCGTGCTACAAGCCACCATGGTCGCGCCTGACGGCGGTCGACGCCAATACAGGCGAGATCAAGTGGGCGGTGCCCCTCGGTCTTGTCGAGGATCTGCCCGAGGGCAAGCAGCTTGTCGGCAATTCCGGCAGCGCTGGACCGACCGTTACGGCGGGCGGGCTGGTCTTCGTCGGCGCTACCAATGACCGGCGCTTCCGCGCCTTTGACGCGGCGACCGGGCAGCAATTGTGGGAAACCCAGCTGCGCGCCAACGCCAACGCCAACCCGATGACCTATGCGGGCAAGAGCGGCAAGCAGTTCGTCGCCATCAATGCTGGTGGCGTTATCATGGCCTATTCGCTATCCGAATGAGCGAGACCAACAAGAGAGGTTAGTGGGGGATGAAAACATCTTTGATTGCTGCGGCCGCATTGGCCGGGGTTGCCATGGGCGCGTGCGCGCCAGCCGTGGCACAGAACAGGCCGGCCGCACAGCAGTCCTCGGCGGACGGGCTGGATGCTCGCAGGCAGCAGCAGACGCAGGGGATCGAGCGCATTGAGAACCACCCGAATCTCAACGGCATCTGGCAGACGCTGAGCGGCGCCAACCACAACCTGGAGCCGCATTCCGCCGGTCCGGCGCCGCTGCGCTCAGTGGAGCGTGAGTTCGGCGTGCTCGGCGCGGTTCCGGCCGGTCTGGGCGTCGTCGTCGGCGGCCGCATCCCGTATAAGCCGGAAGCGCTTGAGCGGCTGCAGCAGAACAAGGCCAACGTGGTCAAGCACGACCCGGAAGCGTCCTGCTACCTTCCGGGTATCCCGCGCGCGACCTACATGGATCACCCGTTCCAGATCATCCAGGGCGGCGGTGACGACATCCTGATGGTCTACGAATATGCGAGCGCCAATCGGGTCATCCACATGCAGGAAGTCGGCATTCCGCCGATCGACACCTGGATGGGCACCTCCTACGGCCAGTGGGATGGCGACACGCTCGTCGTCACCACCCTCGCTCAGGGCCCGGGCGACGTGAAGCTGCCGGGCGGCGAAATGCAGCCGGGCGTCACCTGGCTTGACCGCGCCGGAAACTACATCAGCAACACCTCGACCGTGGTTGAGCGGTTCAAGCTGATGGGCCCTGACCACATCGACTATGAAGTGACGATCGACGATCCGAACCTCTACACGCAGGCCTGGACGATCAAGATGCCGCTCTACCGTCGGGTCGAGCAGAACGCCCAGCTGCTGGACTTCCGTTGCGTGCCGTTCAGCGAATTGATGCTATATGGCGACCTGTTGGAAGGCGATGCAGTTCCGGGAGAGAACTCCGCCCCCACGCCCGCACAGTAACGCGAATACGACCTGATAAGACAACCCGCACTTGAGAGATTGAGGAGTACAAGGCCATGCAGATCAAGAGCTGGACCGCTGCCGCGCTCGGCGCCGTCCTGGCGTTGGGCGCCATCGGCACCGCCAGCGCCCACCATTCCTTCGCGACCGAGTTCGATCGCAACAAGCCCATTCGGCTGGAAGGCAAGGTGGTGAAGTTCG
>Ga0182742_1003728_pt1 | contig 14541 bp, 14 predicted proteins | sample eDN5th37CBELigMG_FD_128880 | JGI IMG/M metagenome (GOLD analysis project Ga0182742, IMG submission 128880) | Enriched Miracle-Growth compost microbial communities from Emeryville, California, USA - eDNA 5th pass 37_C BE-Lig MG (version 2)... ... | reverse complement strand
TATATTAAAGGTGTAGTGAAGTTAGAGAATCGATTATTAATCTTAGTTGATCTTGAGAAAGTGTTCGATCGTAATGTCTTAAAAAATTATACTCTAAATAAAAATGAAGAGTAATGTATGAGTTATTTTACTAATTTCAGTTCTTTAAAACTCGATGTATTAAGAGAAGTGGGCAATATTGGTGCAGGAAATGCTGCTACTTCTCTTTCTAAATTACTAAATAAAACAATAGATATGAAAGTCCCTGACGTTCAAATTGTTTCTTTTGATGAAATGATGGAAATGGCAGGGGGTTCAGAAAATATTGTTGCTGGTGTTTTTTTAAGACTTGAAGGTGAAATTACTGGTAGTATGTTTTTTGTTCTGCCATTAGAGCAGGCAAACAAATTTATTCAAGCTATGATTGGGGATCCTACCATCAATTTGGATGAACAACCATATGATGAAATAGCACTATCCGCTTTACAGGAGCTAGGAAACATATTATCAGGATCTTATTTGTCTTCCTTATCCGATTTTACAAATTTATTTTTGTATCCTTCTGTACCAGCTCTAGCTATTGATATGGTTGGAGCGATTGTTACTTATGGGTTAATTGAACTATCTCAAGTGAGTGATTATGCTATTGTTATTAATACACAACTATCTGACAAAGAGAACATGTTTTCAGATGAAGTGAATGGACATTTTTTCTTATTACCTGACCCAGATTCTTTTACTACCCTCTTTCAGTCATTGGGAGTGATGGAGGATGACTAGTCCAATTACCGTAGTAAAAGTGGGAATTGCTGATATGAATGTAGTGGAAGCACCGCATGTGATTCGCACATCGGGACTCGGTTCTTGTGTTGGAATTGTGTTGTATAATCCTTTAAAAAGTATTGCTGGATTGGCCCATATTATGTTGCCTGAGGCTTCCTTATCAAAGGCAGGATCACTTAATAAAGCAAAGTTTGCTGATACTGCGATTTTAGAATTGGTAAATAGGCTAGAAACATTAGGACTAAATAAAAACACCCTTCTCGCTAAAATAGCTGGAGGGGCACAGATGTTTCAATTTAATGGTACAAGCGATATTATGCGTATCGGTCCTCGTAATGTCGAAGCAGTAAAGAAGACACTTCAATCTTTAAAGATTAATATAACAGGGGAAGATGTAGGAGGAAACAGTGGAAGAACGATAGAATTTTCTCCACTTACACATCAATTGACTGTTCGAACGGTTAACAAAGGGACCCATACAATATAATCTAGGGTTGAACAAATAAAATTTAATTAAAACGGTCCAAGTTTATAGGCTGTCTCTAACAGGGGGATACTTCTAGAAGACATTTCTAGTAGGAAGAATTTTCCTTTATAAAGAGATAGTCTTTTTTTGATCACAAATAGATAGGGATAATTACCTATTTTCTTCTCTTTCTGAATAAAATATAACGGAAAAAGGGCTATGTTCTGCTAAAATCTATAGTGAAATGTATACATAATTTTTTATTAATTTAATATCGGAAAAATTCCTGAATGGATATGATTTTTGAAGTGAAAAATATAAGTAACACTTATCAGTTTAATTAATGAAAAATTATAGAATATTCGGTATGAACGGTTTGGAATAGATAGGAAAAAATCTATAAATTGCGTATAAAAAGGTGACTGCATTTGCATGATGAGTTCTCTTTTTGTGTGCATATAGAGGCTTTTTTCGTCAAATGGATGTATTAGTGAACCTATATGACTATGCAAGACATAATCTTTAGACAACTGATTTGAAAAAAAGGAGTCTATCTATCTGCTTAAGGTTTTTGAGGAGGGTATTTGATGGAAAATAGTTCAATACTAGAAGAGAAACAGGCTTGGGAATCATGGATTACTTCTAAAGATACTGAAGCTGGAAACCAACTAATAAAAAAGTATATGCCTTTAGTAAGTTTCCATGTGCAAAGAATATCCGTCGGTTTACCCAAAAGTGTCTCTCGTGAAGAGTTAACAAGTTTAGGATTGATGGGTCTCTATGATGCTTTGCAACGTTTTGATCCTAAAAGAGATTTGAAATTTGATACATATGCATCTTTTCGTATAAGAGGGAGTATTATCGATGGTTTAAGAAAAGAGGATTGGTTATCAAGGGGTACAAGAGAGAAGTCAAAGAAAATTGAAGCTGCTATTGAAAAGCTTGAACAAAAATTAATGAGAAATATTACAGCAAAGGAAATAGCAGATGAACTGGAAATTACAGTGGAAGAAGTATACGCAACAATGAATGAACATTTTTTTGCAAATGTACTTTCCATTGATGAACAATTGAATGATAGCGATGAAAAAGAGTCTCAAAGTTTTTCCATACGTGATGATAAAACTGAAATACCAGAAGATAAAGTATTAAAAGATGAATTAGTTCAAGAAATGGCGCAAAAAATTAAAGAATTGAATGAGAAGGAACAACTTGTTATTAGTTTGTTTTATAAAGAAGAATTAACGTTGACTGAAATAGGAAACGTCATGAATTTATCTACTTCTCGAATTTCGCAAATTCATTCAAAAGCGATTTTTAAATTAAGACATTCGTTAGAAAAAGTTATGTAACGGGGAAATGGGGTCAAAAGATGAGTCTCAAAGCAATCGAATTACAAATTGCTCTACCTCGAACCTATGATGTTGGGAAAATTCAAGACCAACAAGATCATAAACATCAGCATATGTATAATTTAGCTGCTCAAGAAATGTCGAAAGAAGAAGAAAAAAAGAGAACAACAGTTATTAAGGGAGAAGTGAACGCAAAAATTAATAATAGAAAGCGTCGTGAAAAAGAAAATACCCCTTTAAATGAAAATGGAGAGCAGGATGAGATAGAAGAAGAGGTTCATTCTTTCAAAGTACAGCATCCATATAAAGGAACAAGAATTGATTATAGTAGATAGAGGGATGAGATGGCTAATTTTTTACTTGTATTAAGTATTACTTTAAATCTAGCAGCATTTTTGTGTATTATCATTTTATATTTAAGACAAAACAAATTGTTTGGTGTAGAAAAGGAGCAGGAAAAGAATTTGCGTGAAATTGAAGATGCTATTACATCTTTTATTCAGCAATTAAAAGAGGAAAATGAAGAGTTTTTTGACAAACTCACAGAGATAAAAGGATCAGAGACGACAAAAAATTCGGAAATAAAGGTCCAGTCACAAAATATAGAGAAGTTAATGTCGACAGAAATAAAGAAAAACAAAGTCTATTTAAATAGATATAAGTCTAAACCTTCCGAATCAATACCTGCTGTTGAGCAAAAAGATACCAACATAGAGCATGATGAGATGGAGAATTTATTAAATCTAATTCTCCCTTCAAAAAATGGAGAACAGGAAGAAAAGATTGAACCACAAGTGAAAGTTAAGGAAGAAAAGACTTTACTTGATCAAGCTTTAGAACTCCAAGAAGAAGGAAAAACATTGGAGGAAATCGCTAAAAAACTACATAAAGGCAAAACAGAGATCGAATTACTTCTGAAATTTAGACAAAATTAGTAAAGATACTTGATTGTCTAGAATACATGTGCTATATTAACAAATGGTGTTAATACACACGCTTTTGGATCTAATCAATGGTGCTGTTTTTACAGTTTTGATTAGAAATGATAAAAGCGGAGGAAATCAAAACCATTAGGAGGAAAAAACATGTCAGTTATTTCAATGAAACAATTACTTGAAGCTGGTGTACATTTCGGTCACCAAACTCGCCGTTGGAACCCAAAAATGAAAAAATTTATTTTCACAGAGCGTAACGGCATCTACATCATCGATCTTCAAAAAACAGTTAAGAAGGTTGAAGAAGCTTATAACTATGTGAAAGAATTAGCTGGAAACGGTGGTACAGTTCTTTTCGTAGGTACTAAAAAACAAGCACAAGATGCTATTAAAGAAGAAGCTATCCGTTCTGGTCAATACTTTGTAAACCAACGTTGGTTAGGTGGAACTTTAACAAACTTTGAAACAATTCAAAAACGTATTGCTCGTCTAAAAGAAATCGAAAGAATGTCTGAAGACGGTACTTTTGAAGTACTTCCTAAAAAAGAAGTAGTTCAATTAAACAAAGAGCTTGATCGTTTAGAAAAATTCCTAGGCGGAATTAAAGATATGAAGAAGATTCCTGATTGCTTATTCATCGTTGACCCACGCAAAGAGCGTATTGCGGTTGCTGAAGCTCATAAATTAAATATTCCAATCGTTGGTATTGTTGATACTAACTGTGATCCAGACGAAATTGATGTTGTTATTCCTGCGAATGATGATGCAATCCGTGCTGTTAAATTATTAACTGCAAAAATGGCAGATGCTATTTTAGAAGCTAAACAAGGTGAAGAAGTAACAACTGCTTAATAAACGCAATAATCTTGTTAAATGACCGGTATAGGTTACTAGTTTGATAATAAGAAATGACGTTTAGGGACTTGTGAAAAAAGGTGATAAAGAGCATCCCTCTTATCACCTTTTTTTCAAGAATCCTGCTTAAAATAGAGTGAATTTGGATAAAAAATAATACATAGACCTTAAGGAGGCTAATTACTATGGCTGTTACAGCTCAAATGGTTAAAGAACTACGTGAAAAAACTGGTGCTGGAATGATGGATTGTAAAAAAGCACTTACAGAAACAAATGGTGATTTAGATAAAGCGATCGATTTCTTACGTGAAAAAGGAATGGCTAGTGCTGCTAAAAAAGCAGACCGTGTTGCTGCAGAAGGTACTACTTATGTTGCTGTTGAAGGTAACGAAGCAGTTATCCTAGAAGTGAATTCTGAAACAGATTTCGTTGCTAAAAACGAAGGTTTCCAAGCTTTAGTAAAAGAACTTGCTACTCATCTATTAGCATCTAAACCTGCTAGCATTGAAGAGGCAACTGCAAGTGAAATTACTTCTGGTACTACTGTAGAAGCACATATTAATTCTGCTATTGCTAAAATTGGTGAAAAATTATCATTACGTCGCTTTGAAGTGAAAACAAAAACTGATAATGATGCTTTTGGTGCTTACCTTCACATGGGTGGACGCATTGGTGTATTAACAGTTTTAGAAGGTACTACTGACGAAGTAGCTGCTAAAGATGTAGCTATGCATATTGCTGCACTAAATCCTAAATATGTTTCTCGTGACCAAGTTTCTGCTGAAGAAGTTGCTCATGAGAAAGAAGTATTAACGCAACAAGCTCTAAACGAAGGAAAACCTGCTAAAATCGTAGAAAAAATGGTAGAAGGCCGTTTAGGTAAATATTTTGAAGATGTTTGTGTACTTGACCAATCATTCGTTAAGAATCCAGACCAAAAGGTTCGTCAATTCGTAGAATCTAAAGGTGCTACTTTACGTGAATTCGTTCGTTACGAAGTAGGAGAAGGAATCGAAAAACGTGAAGATAACTTTGCAGAAGAAGTTATGAACCAAGTTAACAAAAAATAATAAGTATCAAACATTGTTTTATTTAGGGGGCACCATGGTGTTCCCTATTTTTCAAGATTAGCTATTATATTAAAGCGGAGGTTTCCATGAGTAATCCAAAATATAAACGTGTTGTTCTTAAATTAAGTGGTGAGGCACTAGCAGGTGAAGCTGGCTTTGGTATTAATCCAAGTATCATTAAAAATGTAGCTGAGCAAGTAAAAGAAGTTGCAGATTTAGGCGTAGAAGCTGCAGTTGTTGTTGGTGGCGGAAATATCTGGCGTGGTAAAATCGGAGAAGAAATGGGCATGGATCGTGCTAATGCTGATTATATGGGTATGCTAGCAACTGTTATGAACTCTTTAGCGCTTCAAGATAGTTTAGAACAATTAGGCATTGAAACACGTGTACAATCTTCAATCGAAATGAGACAGGTTGCTGAGCCTTATATAAGAAGACGTGCTATTAGACATCTTGAGAAGAAACGTGTAGTTATTTTTGCTGCTGGTACTGGTAATCCATACTTCTCAACAGATACTACTGCTGCGTTAAGAGCTGCAGAAATTGAGGCAGACGTAATATTAATGGCAAAAAATAATGTGGACGGTGTTTATACAGCTGATCCTAAAACAGATAAAACTGCTACTAAATATGACGAACTGACTTATTTCGATGTAATTAAGGACGGACTTGCGGTTATGGATTCCACTGCTTCATCGTTATGTATGGATAATGATATTCCATTACTTGTTTTCTCTATTACAGAAAATGGTAATATTAAGAAAGCAGTTATGGGAGAAACAATTGGAACTATAGTAAGGGGGAAAAAATAATGCCAAAACAAGTTATTGCTAATACGAAAGAAAAAATGAATAAAGCAATTCAAAGTTATTCAAGAGAACTTGCTAGTATTCGTGCTGGACGTGCAAATGCATCTTTACTAGATCGTATCACAGTAGATTATTATGGTGCTCCTACTCCTGTAAATCAACTTGCAGGTATTAGTGTTCCAGAAGCAAGATTGCTAGTTATCCAACCGTATGATAAGACTATTTTAGGAGAAATTGAAAAAGCTATCCTAAAGTCAGATATCGGCTTAAATCCTTCTAATGATGGTAGCGTAATTCGATTATCTATTCCTATGCTTACAGAAGAACGTCGTAAAGAGTTAGTCAAAAATGTCAAAAAAGAATCCGAAGAAGCAAAGATTGCTATTCGTAATATACGTCGTGATGGAAATGACGATTTGAAGAAGTTGGAGAAAAACGGAGAAATTACGGAAGATGATCTTCGTGGTTATAATGATGATATTCAGAAATTAACAGATGAATTCATCAGCAAAGTTGATGCACTTACTAAGGAAAAAGAAAAAGAAATTTTAGAAGTATAAGTGTGTCAAATCTAAGGTACAAAGGTTAACAGCTCTCTAATTAATAGGGAGCTGTTTGTGTGTTTTTAGGCTATTACATATCGTTTTTTTTGATAAGATCCTCATAAAAGGAGGGTCTAGGGGATATTCTTAGGGAAGAAGTAAACAACTTCTATTCATTTTCCAATTTACTGTTTTTCATTTGGTAGTTGCTTATGCTTACTAGTTTCCTATAATATAGAAAGGGAACTTATTTTATCATTCTTAATTAGATAAAAAAGAATAAGTAAAAGTGAATCCCGATGAGTGATGTCTCAAGACAGAAGGATTTATTTTGGAGGAGCTATTTATGTTTAACAAGATAAGGTTATGGAAGAAGAAAGCTATTTCTTCTGAACTCCAAGACCGTATAGTAACACTTAAAAAGCAACCTATACCTGAACATGTTGCTATTATAATGGATGGGAATGGCAGATGGGCAAAGAAAAGAAAGCTGCCAAGAGTTGCTGGCCACCATGAAGGTATGAAGTGTGTAAAGAGAATTACAAGAGTTGCTGATGAAATAGGAATTAAAGTGTTAACCTTGTATGCATTCTCTACGGAAAATTGGAAAAGACCTAAATCAGAAGTGGATTATATTATGTCCCTTCCAGAACAGTTTCTTAGCACATTCTTACCAGAATTAATTGAGAAGAATGTTCGAGTTACAGCTATGGGGTATACCGATGAGTTACCAGCTTCTACTTTAAATGCATTAAATAATGCTGTAGAAAAAACAAAAAATAATACAGGGCTTCAATTGAATTTTGCTTTGAACTATGGATCTAGAGCGGAAGTGGTTGAGGCTGTAAAAGCGGTTGCTAAAGATTATCAAGAGAAAAAATTGGATATAGATAATCTTACGAATGAAGTTTTTTCATCCTACTTGATGACTAATAATCTGAATGATCCAGATTTATTAATTCGTACAAGTGGCGAAATCAGAATAAGTAACTTTATGCTCTGGCAAATAGCATACACAGAATTATATTTTACATCTGTTTTTTGGCCAGACTTTAGTGAACAAGACTTAGTAGAAGCAATAGAAGAATTCCAAAACAGACAGCGTCGTTTTGGAGGAGTCTGAAGAGAGTTGGGTATAGTGAGATGAAGCAAAGAATTATTACAGCTATAATAGCAATTGCTATTTTTTTACCATTTGTTTTAATAGGAAAAACACCATTAACTATTTTTACATTTTTGCTTGCGGCTATAGGCATTTTTGAAATGTTTAGAATGAGGAAAATCTCATTTGTTTCTATTCCAGGAGTAATTTCTGTAATTGCTGTCTGTTTTATGGTATTACCAACAAATACAATGGACTACTTAAAAGTAAGCAAAATAGAAATAGGTTTAATCGCCATTTTATTGTTGCTAACATATATGGTATTTTCAAAAAATAGATTTACTTTTGATGATGTTTCTTTTTCAACATTAGCTGTTATTTATGTAGGTACCGGCTTTTACTTTTTTAATGAAATTCGTGGAATAGATTTATCCTATCTTGTTTATTCTTTATTTATTATATGGGCTACTGATTCAGGTGCCTATTTTATAGGGAGAGCTTTAGGGAAAAGAAAATTATGGCCAGATATTAGTCCAAATAAAACAGTTGAAGGTTTTTTTGGTGGCATTCTATGTGCAGTTATTGTAGGTGTTCTATTTAATGTATTTGGATACATAGAATGGTCTATAGGATTTATTTTTACAACCATCATTTTATCTATTTTTGGACAAATTGGTGATTTAGCAGAATCAGCCTTAAAACGTCATTATGATGTCAAAGATTCTGGAAAACTATTACCAGGACATGGTGGAATCTTGGATCGCTTTGATAGTCTTATTTTTGTTTGGCCATTACTATTTTTTATTTTTGAACGTTTTCTTCATTTAATTTAAAAATAGGATTAATTGTAGGAGTGAGAAAGTGAAGCATATTAGTTTACTAGGGGCAACTGGATCGATTGGTACACAAACACTAGATGTTATCGAAAACCATCCAGAAGCATTCCAATTAGTTGCCTTTTCATCGGGGAAAAACATCGATTTAACAAGAAAAATTATTCGCAAGTTTATGCCTGACCTTGTTGCTGTAGCAGAGAAGTCAGATTGTATAACACTTAGACAAGAATTTCCTACCGTTACATTTAGTTACGGAGTGGAAGGGTTAACAGAAGTTGCTGTATATCATAAGTCAGATATCTTAGTAAATGCAGTGATGGGAAGTGTCGGCTTACAGCCTACATTACAAGCAATTGAAGCTAAAAAGGTTATTGCAATTGCAAACAAAGAAACTTTAGTAACTGCAGGGCATATTGTAATGGAAGCTGCAGCAAAATATAATGTACAAGTATTACCAGTTGATAGTGAGCATTCAGCTATATTTCAATGCTTACAAGGTGAACGAGAAAAGAATATTGAGCGGTTAATTATAACAGCATCTGGTGGAAGCTTCCGTGATCGTAGTCGTGAGGATTTAAAAAATGTGACAGTTGCGGACGCCCTAAAGCATCCGAACTGGTCTATGGGGGCAAAAATCACCATTGATTCAGCAACTATGATGAATAAAGGGTTAGAAGTAATAGAAGCTCATTGGCTATTTTCCCTACCATATGAGAAAATAGATGTATTACTACATAAAGAAAGTATAATTCATTCCATGGTAGAATTTCATGATAGTAGTGTAATGGCTCAATTAGGAACTCCTGATATGCGCATGCCTATTCAATATGCATTATCTTATCCAGACCGATTAGTATTAAGAAATGCAGAAAGATTAGATTTAGCGAGCATTGGAAAATTACATTTTGAAAAAATGGATATGAATCGTTTTAAATGTTTGGCTTTTGCATATGAAGCAGGAAAAGCTGGTGGGACTTTGCCAACTGTATTAAATGCAGCAAATGAAGTTGCTGTACAAAGATTTTTAAATCACGAAATCAGTTTCCTACAAATTGAGGACTTAATTGAGAGCGCATTAAATACCCATGAGAATATACTTAACCCAAGCTTTGAAGTGATTCAAGAGGTAGACAAAGAAACAAGAAAAAGAGTTAGCACACTTCTATAAATAGGGGGTTAAAATTTGTATACAGTAATAGCTTTTATCATCATTTTTGGTGCTTTAGTGTTCTTCCATGAATTAGGGCACTTTGTATTAGCAAAGCGAGCAGGAATTTTATGCCGTGAATTTGCAATTGGTATGGGTCCAAAGGTTCTTTCTTTAAAAAGAGGAGAAACTGTTTATACCATTCGTCTTCTTCCCATTGGTGGGTATGTTCGTATGGCAGGAGAAGATCCAGAAATGGTGGAGATCAAAGCTGGTCACCGTATTGGAATTATCCTTAATAATAACGAAGAAGTAACAAAAATTATTATTAATAATAAGGATAAATATCCAGATACACGTATCATTAATGTAGAGGAAGCTGATTTAGAGCATCAACTATTTATTAAAGGATATGTGGAAGATGACTTAGAAGACAAACTGTATCAATTTCCGATAAAAAAAGATGCGGTTATTGTCGAAAATGGTACAGAAACATTGATTGCTCCATACGATCGTCAATTTGCAAGTAAAACATTGCTTCAACGTACATTAGCAATATTTGCTGGCCCTGCTATGAACTTCGTATTAGCTTTTGTATTATTTGTTATCCTTGCCCTCTTGCAAGGTATGCCTACGGATGAAGCAAAGCTAGGTGAATTAACTGAAGATGGTGCAGCTATGAGTGCTGGATTACAAGAAGGAGATAAAGTAATCAGTATTGATGGTCAATCCGTTTCATCCTGGGATGAAGTTGTTACGATTATACAAAAAAGCCCAGGAGAAAATTTAGATTTCCTTATTGAACGAAATGGGGAAGAACTGACGGTGGATGTAACACCGAAGGAGACAGAAGTAAAAGGTAAGACAATAGGATTAGTCGGTGTATATAGTCCAATGGAAAAATCGCCTCTAAAGTCCCTTCAATTTGGTGTTAAACGTACCTATACTTGGACGAAAACCATTATTGGTGCAGTCGGTAAATTAGTGACTGGACAATTTTCTATTGATGCATTAGGTGGACCTGTTGCTATCTATCAATCAACAGATACTGTAGCACAATCCGGTGTTTATTCATTAGTAAATTGGGCAGCAGTATTAAGTATAAACCTTGGAATTATGAATCTTCTGCCATTGCCAGCACTAGATGGTGGTCGATTACTATTCTTCGCCATTGAGGCTGTGCGAGGAAAACCAATTGATCGACAAAAAGAAGGAATGGTTCATTTTATAGGGTTTGCGTTATTAATGTTATTAATGATTGTTGTTACTTGGAACGATATTCAACGATTTTTTATTAAATAATTTATTTTCCCCTTTACATCAAAGGGGAAATGTTGTTTTATTAATAGATATGAGTACTATTAGAGGCTATTTATAATATTGAGGTGCAAATAAATGAAGCAAAGTAAAATGTTAATACCAACATTAAGAGAAGTACCAGCAGATGCAGAAATCAAAAGCCATCAGCTTTTACTAAGAGCAGGGTACATTAGACAAAATGCAAGTGGTGTCTATTCTTATTTACCACTAGCTAATAAAGTATTAAAAAAAATAGAGCAAATTATTAGAGAAGAAATGGATGCTGCAGGTGGAGTAGAACTATTAATGCCTGCATTGCAACAAGCTGAATTATGGCAAGAATCTGGTAGATGGTTTACATATGGTCCAGAATTAATGCGATTAAAAGACAGAAATAGTCGTGAGTTTGCACTTGGAGCTACACATGAGGAAGTAATTACAAGTCTAGTGCGCGATGAAGTAAAATCATATAAACGATTACCATTAACGCTTTATCAAATTCAAACAAAGTTCAGAGATGAAAAACGCCCACGTTTCGGAATTTTACGCGGCCGTGAATTTATCATGAAAGATGCATATAGCTTCCATACATCACAAGAAAGTCTAGATGAGGTTTATGAAGGATTATACCAAGCTTATTCTAATACATTTGCAAGATGTGGATTAGATTATCGAGCTGTAATAGCAGATAGTGGTGCAATGGGTGGAAAAGATACACATGAATTTATGGCATTATCAGATGTTGGGGAAGATACTATTGCGTATTCAACAGAATCGAATTATGCTGCAAATATAGAAATGGCTCCTGTCATCAACACCTATGAAAAATCAGACGAGCCATTAAATGAATTAGAAAAAGTAGAAACAAAGAATCAAAAATCAATTGAAGAGGTATCTGCGTTTTTACAAACTAGTCCAGAAAAATGTATTAAATCATTATTATTTAAAGTCGATGATAAATTTGTTCTCGTTTTAGTTCGTGGTGACCATGAAGTAAACGATATTAAAGTAAAGAACTTATTAGATGCAAGTATAGTAGAACTAGCTGATCCTAGTGAAACAGTAAAACTATTAGGTAGTAAAGTAGGATCTGTTGGACCAGTTGAAGTAAAAGATGTAGAAGTAATAGCTGATCATGCGGTTAAATCAATCGTAAATGGAGTATGTGGAGCAAATGAGGAAGATTTCCACTTTATCAATGTGAATCCAGAGCGTGATTTCCAAGTAACACAATATGCTGATATTCGCTTTATTCAAGAAGGGGATCTTTCACCAGACGGAAAAGGTACAATTGTATTTGCCAAAGGTATAGAAGTAGGGCATGTCTTTAAATTAGGTACCCGTTATAGTGAAGCAATGGGTGCTACTTATTTAGATGAAAACGGTCGAAATCAGCCTATTATTATGGGTTGCTATGGTATCGGAGTATCTAGAACAATGGCTGCTATTGTTGAGCAATTTAATGACGATAGAGGTATTATTTGGCCAAAAGCTGTTGCACCATTTGATATTCACCTAATTACAGTGAATACGAAAGATGAAAATCAAAATGAATTAACAGATAAGCTATACAATTCACTTAAAGCAAATCGCTTAGATGTATTAGTCGATGATCGTCCAGAACGAGCTGGAGTGAAATTTGCCGATTCTGATCTAATTGGTTTACCAATTCGTATTACGGTTGGGAAAAAAGCTTCAGAAGGTATTGTAGAAGTGAAGGTTAGAAGTACTGGAGAAATGATTGAAGTACATGAAAATGAGTTAGTAGCAACGATTAACCAATTGTTAGCTTGATTATACGAGTTTAATTCTAGCGGAGAAAAAGGTTTAGCTTTGAGCTAAATCTTTTTCTTTTGGTTTGATATTTACTAAAATACTTTGGTGGTAGGAAGGAATGTACTATAACCATTTTTCCATTATGTACTGGTTTATTTCAGAAAGGTTGGACGAAGGAACTATGGTATAATATCTTTTATACATTCACGCATTTAGGAAAGGAGCAAGTGGAATGAGTGATATTCAGGGGAAAATGGATCGTTTCCAAATATTATTGCAGCAATTGCAATTAACGGATGATTCATACGTTTCCCATTTTCGCAACGCCAGCATTGAAAAAATTGTTGTCGAAAAGCGTGCAAAAAAATGGCATTTTCATTTCCTATTTGAGAATATTATTCCTTATAAATTATATCAATTATTTACAGCGAAACTAAAAAGTAATTTTTCTCATATAGCTTCTGTTACTTTTGATATGAAAACAAGAAATGATCTTGTTACAGAAGTATTAATCAGGGATTATTGGTCTGCTTGCATAGAGGAAATGCAAGGGATATCTCCACCTTTATTAAAATTGTTAAATGAACAAGTCCCTAAATATTCTGGGAATAAGCTAACGATTTCGGTAAATAACGAAATGGAAGGTTTAGCAATAAAAAGAAAATATGCACAAATGATAACAGATGCTTATCAAATTTTTGGTTTCCCATCTCTTTCTTTAGATACAGAAATAACAGAAGACACTTCTAACGCAGAATATGAGAAGTTCTTATTAGCGAAGCAGAAGGAAGATGAGGAAAGAGGAAAACAAGCCCTTCTTGATATTCAAAAGATGGAAGCGGAAAAAGAAGCAGGAGATGCAATTGTTCCTTCTGGCCCTCTAACAATTGGATTAACCATTAAAGATGATAGTGATTTTAGAAGATTAGAAGAGATAGTAGATGAAGAAAGACGAGTTACCATTGAAGGTTATGTATTCTTTGCAGAAACAAAAGAGCTACGAAGTGGTAGAACATTACTAACGTTTAAAATAACAGATTATACAAGTTCTATTCTTGTAAAAATGTTCTCTCGTGATAAAGAGGACGCAGCACTGTTCCAATTAGTGAAAAAGGGAATGTGGCTGAGAGCTCGTGGAAGTATTCAAAATGATACATTTGTTCGCGATTTAGTTATGATTGGGAATGATTTAAACGAAATTAGACCAGTTGAACGAAAAGATACTGCAAAAGAAGATGAAAAGAGAGTAGAGCTACATTTGCATACACCGATGAGTCAAATGGATGCTGTATCTTCTGTAGGTAATTTAGTTGCTCAAGCTAAAAAATGGGGACATAAAGCTATAGCGATAACAGATCATGCTGGCGCCCAATCATTTCCGGAAGCATTTGGTGCAGGACAGAAAAATGATGTAAAAATATTATATGGTGTCGAAGTGAACTTAGTCGATGACGGAGTACCAATCGCCTATAACGAAAAAGATATTTTACTCGAAGATGCAACCTATGTAGTTTTTGACGTAGAGACAACAGGACTATCTGCAGTTTATAACACCATTATTGAACTTGCAGCTGTAAAAATGAAAGACGG
>Ga0182742_1003727_pt1 | contig 14544 bp, 11 predicted proteins | sample eDN5th37CBELigMG_FD_128880 | JGI IMG/M metagenome (GOLD analysis project Ga0182742, IMG submission 128880) | Enriched Miracle-Growth compost microbial communities from Emeryville, California, USA - eDNA 5th pass 37_C BE-Lig MG (version 2)... ... | reverse complement strand
AGTTGTTCATCTTGGTGACTATATCTACGAAGGAAAACACAGCTCAAAGGTTCGGCCAACCGATTATTCTGCTCCGGAAATCTATACACTTGATGACTATCGTAACCGCTATGCTCTTTATAAATTGGATAGCGATCTGCAGGCAGCACATGCAAACTTCCCATGGATTGTGACATTTGATGATCATGAAGTGGATAACAACTACGCAGGCGACATTCCTCAAGATCCGCAGAAGCAATCAAAAGAGGATTTCTTAGCAAGAAGAGCTGTCGCTTACCAAGCCTACTACGAACATATGCCGATTCGCCGTACATCCCTGCCAAATGGAAGTGACATTCAATTGTACCGTCGTTTATCTTTTGGTAACTTAGTAGAATTCAATGTCCTTGATACCCGTCAGTACAGAGATGATCAAGCCAATGGAGATGGCTGGAAAGTGCCTACGCCGGAATCAGAGGATCCAAACCGCACCCTATTAGGTGAGCAGCAAGAACAATGGCTGCTAAATGGACTGGCTGCGTCACAAACGAAATGGAAAGTCCTTTCGCAACAAGTATTTTTTGCTCACCGTGATGGTGATTTTGATCCGGGAGAAGAATATGTAAGTATGGATGCTTGGGATGGCTATCCAGCTGCCCGTCAACGAATTGTGAACTTTTTAGCAGAAAAGGATATTAAAAACACCGTAGTCATTACCGGGGATGTTCATACGAACTGGGCAAATGAAATCAAAGCAGACTTCCATGACCCGAATTCAGAAACAGTAGCCGTAGAGTTTGTCGGGACTTCGATTACGTCTAATGGTGACGGATCGGATGTGAATAACAATACAGCACAATATTTAAAAGAAAACCCGCATATTAAATTTTTCAATAACTATCGCGGCTATGTACGCTGTAAACTGACACAAAACACATGGCAAACCGATTATCAAGTCATTCCTTATGTGACAAGGCCAGGAGCCCCAATCAGCACGCGCGCTTCGTTTGTGGTTGAAGATGGGAAGCCTGCGTTGAAGCAACTAACCGCTACACCTTTATAAGAATAAAATTTAGAGAGTGATCAGCCGATCACTCTCTGCAATATTTTTGAAGATATCCCGGATAGGATTTTATAACCGATTTATACGATTGGGGATTTTTAAACAAATCTACAAGACTTTCGGACAAGGTGCCTGTCCCTGTGTCCTCCTGCACTGATGTTATTTGCCATTTTCATTTTTGCTTTGTTTGTGTTTAAATTTATGTTTATACATTTTTTTATCAGCTAATTTTGCTAACTCATCCAGTCGACTGCCATCATCAGGGTAAACTGAGCGTCCAATAGATATAGAAAGATTAATTCTTTTTTCAGTTGAAAAATTTTCTAAATTCCTTTTGATTCTGTTTAGAATCACTTCGGTAGAAATAACCTCTTTATTAGGAATGATCAGGAAGAATTCATCTCCTCCCCATCTGGCAACGATATCCATCTTTCTTGTATTTGTAGTAAGTGCTTTAGAAACAGCTTGAATAGCCAAATCCCCAGCTTCATGACCATAGGTATCATTAATTTCCTTAAAATCATCTATGTCTAGCAAGAAGATGTTTAATTTCTGGCCATTTAATTTTTGTGTAATTTCCGGAAAAGCACTATGGACGAATCTTCTATTATAAACCTTACTTAAGAAGTCCCTTTCTGTTAAAAATTTCAGTTTTTCAAAGTTTACCTTGATCAAATAGGTTAATACCAGCTGTAAAAAGATTGGAATAATTAAAAGTGATATTCTTAACCAATTCTTTTTATAAGTTTCGTAGTTGATATAATCATAAACTACAAATAGCAAACTAAAGAAAATAATCATAATAAGAAGAATAATAATTTTTCTGATAGAGTGTCACCCTTACTATTAATGTCTTAACAATGAAAAGAATAGAACATTTCACTTTAAAGTAGATAGGTATTTTATCACAATCTTACCCTTAAAAACATGTAGAAAACAATCGAAATATATCGAAATTTGTATTTTTTAGGTGAATAATCAATTAATATATGGTAGCATTTACCTAGACTATAATCCATGGAACCAAACCAATTCATATATAAAAATATAAATTAGTTAAAGGCAAATTTATCGAAAGGTAAAGACGCAAAACTAAAGGGGCTTCGATCAATGTCAGATCATGCCAGCCAGTTACCGATAATAAGAAGAGACTAATCGGTTTTCGTTTAGTCTCTTCTTCATTATCCAGAATTTCTAAATACGGAAAATCAAGGATGGTGCAATATGGTAGTAAAGAAGGATCTTATAGGGGTAGATGACGCAATTGATTACTTCATTAATCATGATGCATTGACGGGGTTATCCAACCGTCATTATTTTTTTAAGCATTTAAAGGAAGTCTTACAAAAAGAAACAACTAAGTCTGCAGCTGTATTGTTCTTTGACCTAGACAGGTTTATGGTCATTAATGACTCGTTAGGCCACGAGATTGGTGACTTGTTATTAAAAGAAGTTGCCCAACGGTTAATCAATTGTTTAGACCAAGCTGATACCTTGGCACGAAATGGTGGAGATGAATTTCTTGTATCCCTTATCAATCTGAATCATAAAGAAGTAATGGATACCATGGAAAGAATCCTTACTTGTTTTGACGAACCGTTCATTGTTGATTGCTATGAAATTTATTCCTCACCAAGTATTGGGGTTAGCTTTTATCCACATGATGGAAAAGATGTCGACTCCCTAATTAAAAAAGCCGATGTGGCTATGTACCATGTAAAAAATAATGGCAAAAATAACTTTCAATTTTATCGTTCAAATCAAACAGATAACATACATAATAAATTAGAAATTGAAGTGAATCTGCATAAGGCAATAAATAATAATGAATTCTTTCTGCAATATCAGCCCAAAATGGATCTTTTCACGGGAAAAATGATTGGAATGGAAGCACTTATCCGTTGGGATCATCCGGAAAAAGGAATGGTTTCCCCAGGGGAGTTTATTCCGCTTGCAGAGGAGACAGGCCTCATTATCCCAATTGGGGAATGGGTATTACGAACAGCCTGTAAACAGATTAGGGCCTGGCAGAAACAGGGTCTCCCATCGTTTATTATTTCCGTTAATTTATCTGGCCGGCAACTCTACCAGCCTAACTTTGCTCAAATTGTTAAATCTGTTCTAGAAGAAACAGGGTTAGATGCAGAATACCTAGAACTTGAAATTACGGAAAGTACCTTAATGGATATCCCTCAAGGATTAAAAGTACTTAACGAATTAAAGACCCTTGGTGTAAAAATCAGTTTAGATGACTTTGGAACTGGTTATAGCTCTCTTAATTACCTAAGAATATTCCCGATTGATGTTCTGAAAATTGATCAATCGTTTGTAAGAAATTCAACCCAAGATTCCACTGATGCAGCCATTGTTAAAACCATTATTACAATGGCTCATCAGCTAGAAATGCAAGTGATTGCTGAGGGCGTGGAATCTAAAGATCATTTAGTTTTTCTCCAAAGAAATCACTGTGATGGTGCTCAAGGCTATCTTTTCAGCAAACCTCTGCTGCCAGAGGAGATTGCACAAAGACATTGGGAAATGGAAGAAATACTCCTTACTTCAGGTATTCAAAGAGAACTATCCAATCATCAGCCGCTAGAAAACGTATTAGAATTAACTAGGCAAGAACTGGCAGAAAACTCAGAGCTTAAAAAATCTGATAATAGGGTGTGTAAAACTGAAAAGCCTAGCGGATTGAGTCAAATAGCCTCAGGGGTTGCCCATGGAATACGAAATCCTTTGTTATCTATCAAAAGTACTCTCCAAATCATGCAAAAGGATCTTGGTAAGCCAAACGATATTGATAACATACTTGCGGAAATAGATAATATCGAAAAGATTATTAATGAGTTTTTGCACTTTCAACGTTAAATAGGTCCAAAAACGCCAATATCTCGACGACCTAAACAGTGGATAAAAAAAGGAGCGCTCATGATCATTTGCTTAATGAGAGCTCCTTTTTTCTGTTAATATTTAAATGTCGAAATTAATTCCTGCAATTCCTCAGCCATTGATGCTAACGCCTTGGATGAAGAAGAGATCTCCTCCATTGTTGCAAGCTGCTCCTCTGTAGATGCGGCAACCTCTTCAGAAGTTGAGGCATTCCCTCTTGCAATACTAGCTAGGACATTTGCGCTTTCAGATACCTCTTGAATAGCTGATAACGTTTCCTGCGACGTTGCAGCGATCCCATCCATTTGTGGAGTAATTTCTTTAGTACTTGTAAGAATGAGATCAAATTTTTCTATAGCTTCATTAGAAACCTTAACACCTGACTGCACATCATTAGTCACACGGGCCATCACCTGAACAGCACTTTCTGTATCCTGTTGAATCCCCTGAATAATGTTAAAAATCTCCTTTGCCGATTGTTGAGATTGCTCAGCAAGCTTTCTTACTTCATCCGCTACTACCGCAAAACCCTTCCCGTGTTCCCCAGCACGAGCTGCTTCAATGGCTGCATTAAGAGAGAGAAGGTTGGTTTGTTCGGAAATACCCGAAATAACCGTTAATATTTGACTGATCTCTTGTGAACGTTCATATAAAGACTGAATCATCACATTTGACTCTCTAACCGATTGATCAATAGAGGTCATTTGATTAACGGTATCCGTGACAGCCTGTCCGCCTATTTCTGCTTGTGCTGCTGTTTGTACAGCAAGTTCAGATACCCTTATCGTATTCTCAGCAATATGTGAGATCCCTACAGAAACTTCACTTAGGACTTGGGCATTATGATCAACACCATTCATTTGTTTTTCCGCACTGCCAGCAACTTCTTGAATAGCCGCAGCCACTTGTTCGGTCGCATTGGTGGTTTGGTCAACACTTGCTGATAGCTCCTCTGATGAAGCCGCCACTTGCTCTGCATTCTTTTCAACATTTTGAACAAGGTTTCTAAGACTTTCCTGCATGACAGTAAAGGCTTTGCCTAATTGGCCAATTTCATCCTTTGTTTGTACCTCGATATGCTCTGTTAAATCCCCTTTACTGATAGTAATGGCCTTATTTGTTAAATCCTTTATCGGATTAATAATTGATTTAATAATGAAAAATACAAAAATAGCCCCAATTATTAAAGCAATGAATATGACTGCTAATGTTTTCTGCAGGATCGGAGAGGCTGTTTGATCTATTTCAGATAAATACATATTCCCCCCGATTTTCCATCCAGTTGCTTCATTAGTTACATAACTCATTACTTTATCTTCACCGTTTAACTTATAGGTAAATACTCCAATATCTTTGACATACATTTGGTTATAAAATTTATCATCTGTTTGCAATCCTAATTCTACCGACGGATGAGCAAGAAACTTTTTATCCTCGTCTAAAATTAGCGCATATCCATTCTTTCCAATCTTAATTTGGTCCGTTAACTGCTTAAGATAACTTAGAGAGATATCTATCCCTATCACGCCGCTTCCATCCTTTGTGGCTTGCGAAATAGCAATAACCATATCACCAGTACTTGATTTATATGGTTTTGATACAATAGGCTTGCCCGAGTTTTCCATTGAGGCTTTATACCAATCTCTTTCCCTCGGGTCAAATCCCTCCAGATCTGTCTTCTTAGGTTCTTCTATCAAAATCCCATCTTCTGTCCCAACGTAAACGGCAACTGCCTCTGGATGCATTTTAATATACTTATCTAACTCCCTGCGTAATTCGGGACTATCGACTCCATCAAATAATTCAGGAGAAATCTTCTCAGAAAAATAACCTGCGTCATGCATTTTAGCATCCAAATCTTTATTAATAGATGTATTTAGCAGATTAATATTTTCCCCTATTCCCGCAAGAATCTCTTCTTTAACGGCATCCTTAGCTGATAAAAAGGCTAAGGATCCTATACAAATGGACGGAACAATTAATAAAAGAGCAAAGGCTACTATCAGTTTTGTTTTTATATTTCTAAAAATGCTTGCCACAAAGAGGACCTTCTTTCAAAAGTATATATATATGTTGAAATTCTAATTAATTTGGGGCTTCCTTATTTATCATGATGGTCAGCTGCATATATCCTGTGGAAACGATGTGAAACGCTATTTGGACTTCGATTAAGTTCTTTACCAATTTCTGAGAAGGTATGGCCTTTACTGCGCAATTTTTTAAGCTTTTGGTCTTCTCCTGTTGTCCAAGGGTTATATCTTCTCTTCTTAATAATCTGCTGGTCCCTCTCCAACTTCCTCTCATTCTCAACCCAATCCGGCTCAGGGAGTAATACTTGGGGATCAATGTTTGAAAACTGGACTTTTTCTTTATTAGCTTTTGCCCAATTCCAATAATCTTCCGTATTAATAAAGTAAAAGGACTTTGATTTTCTTGTTACCCTTTTTATGTATGGTAGATCATGCCTCTTCATCCATTCCTTAATGATATTTCGATCTACTTTTAGAATCTTAGCCAATTCACCAATCGTGACAAAACCCGTCTGAAACTTTGTATTAGATAACCCCAACCGTTTAATTTTTACAGCCACGGACTCATAAGAACGGTCCAGCCTTTTTGCAATTGTTGCAATTTTATGGAATCCAATACACTCCTGAACATGATTGATTTCTTGTTTACTCCATTCCTTCCTCACTGACATTCCTTCTCCTTTACAGTTTAATCTTCAAAAAATAAAAAAGGCCATTCATCAATTCGTTGAATAGCCATAAAGATATATAAGCATAATTTAATTCATCCTATTGGTTTTGCTCAATCACTTGACTATATTCCTAGATAATAAGAGTAAATTCTCCTCTCATTACGGTAATAATAGGATAAAATAACCAACAACGAATATTGTAAATAATAATTACTAGTAAATCAATATTATGCCAAAAAATTTACTTAGTATTTACAAACCTCAATTTTTGGCAACCTATCCTTAAAAAAAGTGCATGTCATCACTTTAATATAAAAATTCACAAAATTGTAATATTCACAAAAAGGATTAGTGACCTTTATCATAGGAGTTTTTGCCCAATGAATGATACTATTTTCTAGTGGGATAACCTAGACTTTTAGATAATTTTAGGAAACCAAAACTTAGGCAATTGCTTAGGTTTTTTTCATGTAAATAAAAAGGGGGGGAAACATTGCTAAAGACTAATATTACATACCTAATCGAGAAAGAGGCCTTTTCTCACAGCTATCAATATATTTATCAAGTTGATGGATTACAAGAAGTAGGGGCAGAGTTCCTTTTTCGTGCGTACGATGAAAATCCAGAAACCATTTTTTATCAGGCAAAAGAGGATCAATTACTTTTTGATCTCGATACAAAGTCTATTTATAAGGCTCTGTCATCATATTTATTATGTGGTCAATCCCTTAAGATTAATCAGCTGTTTTTCAATATTTATCCGTCCACCATTCTGCATAATAGGTTTCCATGCTTTATCGAATCGATTCTCAAGTATTGTAAAAGTTCACCAAACAGTATTGTACTTGAAATTATTGAGTCAGAGAAATGCGATAATTTTATCCTTCTAAAAGAAAGAGTTAGCTATTTGAAAGAGCAAGGGTTTCAAGTAGCCATAGATGATGTGGGGAAGGGATGGTCGTCACTTAGTATGATTATTGAATTGGAACCAGATTACATCAAATTAGACCGGTATTTCTCAGAAGACCTTTCTCAATCACCACAAAAACAAAAGATGATCAAAATGCTATTAAATTATTTTTCTAATACAAAAACAAAAGTAATTCTTGAAGGCATCGAAAAAAATAAAGATTTGAATACGGCTAATATGCTGGGCATTCAATTGTGCCAAGGATACTTGCTAAATAGGCCCCAACCGCTTATTCCGATTAAATAAAGTAAGGTGACTAGAAGATGAAATTTACCGTAGCAAGAAAAATGTATGCAGGATTTAGTTGTGTTTTAATTTTATTATTAGTCATAGCTGCTTTTGGCTTTTTAACGGTAAAACAAACGCAAGAGACATATGAACATTTGCTTGATGACCGCGTGCAAAAGATTGATATGGCACGAGAAATGATTGAGGTATCGCAAGAAATTGAACTATCTAACCGAGGCTATCTGCTTATCGGAAATAAAGAATCATTAACAAATTACCATGAGGCAAACAGTGATTATGAAAAATTAAGTAAGAACCTAAGTTCCATGCTTAATCAAAAAGAAGGCAAAAGTTTACTAAAAAAAATGAATGAGTACACAGATGAATATATTAAATTAGCCGAAGAAACAATCTCACTAAAAGATAGAAACGATGCAAGTTATATTGATTTGATTTCTAAAAAGGGTCCTCCACTTGTTAATGGATTTAAGGTCTCGGCGGAAGAAATGATTATCTACCAGGAGGATCTGCTTGATAAAGTGCTAAACGAAACGAAAGCCAAGGTGAGAGAGATCCAACATAGTCTGATTATATTTAGTATCTTAGCAATCCTTATTGGTATAATAGTTGCTTACTATATTAGCAGAGTAATCTCTAAACCAGTGAAAGAAATGGCTGCTGCGGCAGGTAAAATTGCTGCCGGTGATTTAACGCAGGACAAAATCAAAGTGAAAGCGAAAGATGAAATTGGTGATTTAGCCCATGCCTTCAATGAAATGGCAATTAACTTAAAAAAAGTCATCCAACGAATTCAATCGAGTGCTGAACAGGTAGCAGCCTCATCAGAGGAATTGCATGCAACGGTTGGACAGGCAACGGAAGCATCTGAACACATATCCTCCTCGATTCAGGAAGTAGCCAGCGGTGCTGAAACACAAGTGACAAACTCGCAGGAAAATGCTTTGGCCATGGAGGAAATTTCGGTCGGCATTCAGCATATTGCCGAATCTTCTTCCAATGTAAAAGACTCTGCCCAAGAGGCAGCATCATTGTCAGAGCAAGGTCATGTTTCCTTAGAGAACGCTATCCAGCAAATGGATACCATTGAAAAGGTTGCTCAAAACACGTTACAAGCACTAACTCAGCTTAACCGCAGATCGAATGAAATTTCCCAGATTACTGAAGTCATTACCGGGATTGCCGAACAAACCAATTTATTAGCATTAAATGCTGCTATTGAAGCCGCAAGGGCGGGCGAACACGGAAGAGGCTTTGCTGTCGTTGCGGATGAGGTAAGAAAATTAGCTGAAGAATCACGCACTTCGGCGGAACAAATTGTTGCGCTCATTCAAGAGATTCAAAAAGACACAGAAACCGTCAATAACGATATGGAACAAAATACAAATGAAGTTATTGTTGGAAAAACAGTTATTCATCAGACTGGAGAAGCCTTTAAACATATCTTTGAAGCTATTGGGCTAGTGAATCAGCAAATCCAGGAAGTATCCGCCACATCAGAACAAATATCGGCCAATACTCAGCAAGTAGCCGCGTCTGTAGAGCAACTCTCTGGTATTGCCCAACAGTCATCAGAAGAATCCCAGAGCGTCGCTGCTGCATCGGAAGAACAATTGGCTTCATTCGAAGAGATCAATGCATCTTCAGAGGCTTTGAGTGCTTTAGCTTTGGAACTCCAAGGAATTGTAGCGAAGTTTAAACTATAAATATTAAAGGGGCTTCAGGAATTCCTGAAGCCCCTTTCTTTTGTAACCAATGAAGAAATACCTTCAAAGTTGACGATGTTATAACATTTTCGCACATTTGCGAGAAAACCATCAAATTTTAAACTTGGCAATAAGATTTTGTAAATCTTCAGCCATCTTGGATAGCGATCCTGATGAAGCAGCAATTTCCTCCATAGATGCAAGCTGTTCCTCAGATGCTGCAGCAACACTTTGCGTATTTCCAGCGGAGGATTGCGCCCCAATTGCCATTTGTTCAATGGATGCATTCACTTGTTCTGCTCCAGCAGCAATTTCCTCCGACACAGCAGAAACTTCTTGAATTTGCGATGCTACTTTTTCAATTGAATATAATATCTTTTGGATACCTTCACCTGTCTTCTGAACAATATCTTTCCCTACTTCTACTTCATGGCTGCCTTTATTCATAACATCCATTGCGACTGTTGTATCTTCCTGAATTTGTCCTATAAACTTCACTATTTTATCAGCTGATTCTTTAGATTGCTCTGCCAGTTTTCTTACCTCATCAGCTACTACAGCAAACCCTTTTCCATGTTCGCCAGCTCTGGCAGCCTCTATAGCAGCATTTAGCGCCAATAAATTGGTTTGGTCTGCTATCGCGGTTATAAACTCTGTAATTTTTCCAATTTCCGCCGAATGTTCTCCTAATCTTTTAACAACATTGGCAGAATCGTCAACCGTTTCATTAATAGTATTCATTTGCTGGATCACCTGCAGAAGTGATTCATTTCCGATTGAGGCTTCCTTACTTGTCTCTACGGCTGCTTCTGAAACAGAGGATGCTGCCTCGGCTACCTTTTGTACGTTGATAGTCATCTCTTGAACAGCCTTCGAACTTTCGGCTGCACGCTCACCATTATTTTCCGCGCTTATTGATACTTCTTGGATAGAGGATGCTATTTGTTCCGTTGCACTAGTGGACTGTTCAGCAACTGCTGTTAATTCCTCAGAAGCCGAAGCCATAAGGTTAGAACTTAAACTAATTTGTTGAATCATAGACCGCAAATTTGCTATCATTTTGTTGAAGGCTAAAGCTAGGTCTCCAATTTCATCTTTTGTTTTAATAGACAGCTCCTTCGTTAGATCCCCTTCACCATCGGCAATTTCATTTAGTTGCTTGTTAATATTTAAAATAGGACGGACAATTTTTTTACTTAATAAAACGCTTAAAACAATACCAATTAATCCAAAGATCATGGAAACACCCACGATGGATAAAACTAACAATAAAACCGTATGATTAACGGTCTTGATTTTTGCCCCCACCAGCCACATACCAATGACTTCCCCATTTACATCTTGTATGGGTTTGTAAATAGCTAAGTAATCTTCACCTAAAATATCTGCTTTTCCTATGTAAGGTTCTCCAGTTTTCAAAACGACCTCTACGACATCGGGGTCTGCCTTTGTTCCAACTCTTCGTTGGCCATTCTCATCCAAAATATTCGTCGCAACCCTTGTATCCCCTTGAAATACCGTGGCTGCTCCTCCAGTAATTTCACCTATACCGTCGACCACTTCATTATTATCAGTAACTCGGATATTCCCTTTAAAAAGGTCTCCATTTTGGATAGCCCAGCTCCCCGGATACCTTTCGTTTAGCCAGTTGTAACTTAACTCTGAAACAGTTTGGACACGTTCCGTAAAAACCTGCATCATTTCCTTTTGAATTAAAAACTTAGCTACCAGGCTAATAGTAATAACTAAGAAAAGAATAACCCCAATAACTAATAAATTGAATTTGGCCCCAATTTTGAGTTGCATTCCAATCGGAGCCCTTCCCTCTCGATTTAATTTCCTAATTGCCATACTTTAGTACCTTCCTTCTAGAAAAATTTCAAAAGTAGCAAAACTAAAACTAGTTTATAATGACCCACTTGCTTATTTAACCAAAAAATCATACCATAGTCCTATGATTTTAGAAATAGTATTCTGTTTTCTGAAATAATCAAAATTATACGATTTATTGCACAATTACGTTAAGCATTCCAAAATGAAAATATTTATTATAAGATTAATGAAGATATATAGTCTATTAGTAATAGGAATATAGATGGATTAATTTGATTATATTTTAGGAGGTTAAAGAGTGAAAAAAACCATTATATTTTTACTTAGCCTTTCACTTTGTTTGAGTGTTGGAATAATTCTAGGTTTAAACTTTAAACAACCTTCATTAGCAAAATCACTTGAAGATATTCCGGTAGATAAATTGGATCAGCATACGGTACGTACCGAAAGTATTACCGTGAACTTACCAAACCACAAATATGGTTACTTCACTTTTGATTTTATTGTTGATACCAAAAAAGGTGCCCAAGAGCTGAAAAAGAGAGAATTTCAAGTTAAAAATTTCGCCGTTTTGTATCTTTCCAATACAGAGGCATTAAAAAATGAAGAAGGATCACAGGAACTTTTAGAGAACCTGAAAGAATATTTAAATGATCTTTTAATAGATGGTGAGGTTTTAGAGATCTATTTTTCTGATAAATTAATTAGTTAAAAGTTCATTTTTGGAATCAACGGTTTTCTTGGGCTTTTCCAAAGTTAACTCTTTTTAAAATCATCAATGAACTAAAATTAGATGGTACTGCCAGGGTAACCTCATTACAAATTATCTGCGAGCGCCAAATCAAGGAGGTTAAATGCAATGTCAAACAATAATATACGAACGGTCATAGAGAAGATAAACAAAGCCTGTGATAATTTTGATTTTATCAATGCTAGAAAATTAATTGAATATAATATGAACGAACTATCAAAGGCATCTTATTACCGGCTATTAAACAGCAATGCCTGTGTATTATTAAAACATCTGATAGAAACTAAAAATAGCCATCAATTTAATGGCGTTACACGTACTGACCTGTTAATCATTGATAATATTAATAAATACTGCTCTAATTTTGATATTGCCATGCTCAAAAGGGCTATCAAAAATTCCTTCGAATTACTTCAAAGGCCAGATATCTTTCCATTTCTCAACCAGGATGCAAAAATTATATTAACGGATATGGGAGCGATATTGGGTTCGCCTGAAATTGTAAAAGAGGGATAGGCCTAGCTATTTGATGGGATATGCGGGGATAAGGAAAAACCCTTCATTACAAGGAAATTCTCATACAAATAACCATCTCATTCTTCAAACTTAAAATGTGCATTGAAAAAAATAATAAAAATCCGGCCCTCATATGGTGGCTGGATCCTTCAAAATTAACTGATAAGCCGTAAAACTTCTTGTGGCAGTTGGCTGGATTGGGCGGTGACACCGCCTAAATAATCGCCACCATTAGTGACGTTCTTGTGTGTTCAGAGTTTCATATATCCTTTTAGTCCTAGGTATTTAAATATGAACTTTTTTCCTTTCCTTATCTTCCCGAAGATCCCCAGTTCTGCTAATTCAGTTAAATCTCTTCTTGCTGTTTCATAGGATACGTTCATTCTTTTTTTATATTGATCAAGTGTTGTCAGGTTACTGTCTTTTTTCTTCATGTAATTAAGGAACCGTTTTTGTCTTTCATTAAGAATGATTTCATCTTCTTCTATGGTTTGTAATAAAATCTCATGTGATAATTCATTGATTAGCTTGTCAACAACCGCATAAATGGATGCTTCTGTTATTTCCGCATAAGCAGCAATAAAGTAAGTTAAATCACTACCGAAGTCCTCAGTATCTTTGATCCCCTTGTAATACTTTTTTCTTTTTTTATCAACGACACTTGATATAGAAAAGAACTTGAAGAATTCATAGTTATTTTTTAATAGGTACATATATGAAAAAGCCCTTGCTACCCTTCCGTTTCCATCGAAAAAAGGATGTACATAGGCAATATAAAAATGAATAATACAAGCCTTTATTATGGGATGGATGAATAAGTCGGCATTCTCATCATTAATAAACCGAAATAAATCATTCATCATTGATTGAACTTCATTATGTGGTGGAGCTGTGTAAATCGGCTCTGTCTTTACCGCATTTTCTCCCCATACATAAACAAAATCATCCCTGTACTTTTCGGTTATTTCATCCTCTTCAAGTGTTCCCTCTGTAATAATTTTGTGAATTTCAATAAATACCTCTTCATTTAATTCCTTATGGAGGTTTTCAAGTATATACACCAAACCATTATAATTATTAAGGATCATTTTCTCACTTTGATTTTTTGGGTTTTTCTCTTTGACTAATTCCATTGTTCGTTTTTTAGTGGAAAAAGCGCCCTCTATGACACTTGAGTAAAAAGCTTCATCTATTATACTTTCTGCCACTAGTTTATTTTGTATGTCTTTTGTGGCAAGTTCATCTAATTTCTTTTTTGCAACAACATCAATGCTGTGTATTACTTTATTAAGAAATGGAGGGGTCATAAACCAAAAGTAATGACCGTTTTGGTCTTTTAGTGGGACTACTCTTCCTAGACTCTTTCTTTTTGATTGTATGTCGCCCCAAATATCCGCTCTTATTTGTAAATATTCATTTTGAATACGATATAAGGTTTCCGGTTTATTTAAATATCTTTCATATGTAAACTTCAGGATTAAGGTATTCAGGTATTCATCATCATATTTAATATGGTTTTCCACTTCTCCCACTCCCCTGTTTTCCTAAAACCATTATACACCCATATTACTAATTTAATACTAATTTATTACTGATCTATTACTAACAAAGCTATACAGCAAGGTAACTGAACAGACGAAAATTCGCAGGCAGCAATTTTCTATAAATCTTCATGAAGATCGGTTGACCGTAAGATTTGGTCATTAAAGTAGAAAAAAGTAACCGTCTTACCTTTAGTCGGTTGAAGGACGGTTACTTTTTTCTTGTTTCTTTAACGATTTACAGTTAATAAACACACTATTTAAACCTTCAAATCAATGTTCCTACCTAAATGTGGCTGTGTAGCGTGTTGAATATCAGCTGTATCATTTGCACTCATTAACTTTT
>Ga0182742_1003726_pt1 | contig 14544 bp, 12 predicted proteins | sample eDN5th37CBELigMG_FD_128880 | JGI IMG/M metagenome (GOLD analysis project Ga0182742, IMG submission 128880) | Enriched Miracle-Growth compost microbial communities from Emeryville, California, USA - eDNA 5th pass 37_C BE-Lig MG (version 2)... ... | reverse complement strand
TACATAAGGTCGAATGCTTTTAATCACTCCATGTAAATGATAAGTCTTAGTTGATAGAAGGATTACATCAAATGGTCCAGCTTCTTCTCCACTCAAAATGGTCTTTGGAGTGAATGTCATATCACCATGAACACTTTCAATGACTAGACCATTTTCCCGGAGCTGTTGTTGTCGTTTTTCCCGGACAAGAAATGTGACATCTTCTCCTTTTTCAAGTAAACGGCCACCGAAATAGCCACCAATTGCTCCTGCACCTACAACTAAGATTTTCATCATATTCCTCCTTATGTAAATTACCGTGGTCAACACGGCTCCTTCCTACCTACGTAAACTTTGGTACCATTCTTTTGTTTCTGTGGAGTTTTCACCGTTAATAAAAATTCTATCACCTGCCACCTTGATATAAAGGTATGGGGGAGAATCTTTTCTGATAAAAAGGAGAGACACTCCGTAGTCTGTAACAGTAAAGTAACCTTTTGACATGGTAGCTAAGCCAAATCCGTTGTTTTTCCAAGTTACTTCTGGCATTTCATCCAGTAAATGAATAGATTGGATCTTATTTAGATCCCACTCCTCTCCATATGGCCCAGTTATTTCAAACTTATCGTTCTTAACGATTAAGTCGTAACTTTGGAGGCCAATCATATAGATGGTTCCTACAAAACCAATAATGGCAATAAAAAGAACCGAAGAGATGAGATAACTCTTTTTGCGCTTATGCACTACTTCATATTTTGATAGATACACCATTCCACCCATTAAAAATAAGAGCATAAAACCGAATTGGACCTCTATCGCATACTTGAAAGGAAGGAAATACAAAGGAAGTAGGATCAACATTCCAATTGCTGTTGCAAACATGAGTTTACCGGTTTTTTGAGGGGATCCGTTTCGGATAAGTTCCTCTTGCTCTTCTTCAGGCCGAGTAGCAAAACCAGAAATGAGCCAATAAGCTTTTTTATAAAGTAATGCCCATCCGAAGAAAAGGAATAGCATAGTAATGAAAAATTGAACTCCCACAAGTATCCACAAACCAATCCCTCCTAGTAATACTATTTTCTATATTGTACCATTTAATGGGTTTAGTTTTACCAGTTTTCTAGGTGGAATAAGCCTGTGAGTACAGCTGGAATTTGCTTGCTCGAACCCGAGTGAACAAGAGGTCTGTCTGATTACAGGTCTACAAAAAGAAAAGCACGCGTTAAGCGCGTGCTTTTACCAAAGATATAGAGCCATTCCCACTGCTCCAACCACAATCAGGAGACTGATGATTCTTACGAAAAGGGGAACACTGTCTTTCCCCTTTTCGTTTACTTTTTTTTCTTCTTCATCTACCGTCTTGCGATATTCAGGATGGCAAGGGCCCATTAGGCTACCTTATTCCAATTCGAAATATCCTCATCAAGTGGGAGGCTATTGGCCCTGTTCTTCTTAGCAGCTCTAAAGAATAAAGAGACAAGAATAATTGTACCGATTACTCCACCAATCCAAGATATATTCATAGCTAAACCAAAACCGATTTGGGCATTAAGGATGTAAGTAATAACCATTACTAACATGAATGTACCAGGGATTAATGGGATGAAATAGTTTTTCTTAGCGATGTATAAATACATAGCTCCTACAAATAAGGCGATTACGGCTGTAGCTTGGTTCGCCCAGCTGAAATATCTCCATAGAAGATTGAAATCAATTTGTGTCAAGACAACAGAGATTGCGAATAATGGAACAGCAATCCATAAACGGCTACTCATTTTCTTTTGAGCAATATTTAAATACTCGGCAATAATCATACGAGCACTACGGAAAGCAGTGTCACCAGAAGTAATTGGAAGAACAACTACTCCAAGAATTGCAAGAGTTCCACCGATTGCTCCTAGCATCGCAGTAGAAACTTCACTTACAACAGCCCCTGGTCCACCAGCAGCAAGTACTTCATTTAAGCCAGTATATCCATTGAACAAGCTCATTGCTGCAGCAGCCCAGATCATTGCGATAATTCCTTCTGCAATCATCATACCGTAGAAAATTTTGCGACCTTGTTTCTCTTTTTGAGTCGTACGAGAAATAATTGGTGTTTGTGTAGCATGGAATCCTGATAGTGCTCCACAAGTAATTGTAAAGAAAATTAATGGGAAGATTGGCGCATTGTCAGGATGGAAGTTTGATAGTGAAAGCTCAGGAATTGGTGCTCCTGTAACCACTAGGCCGATTCCAACTCCAAGTGCACTGATAACAAGTAATGCTCCAAAGTATGGATAGAGTCTTCCGATAATTTTATCAACTGGTAGTAATGTAGCTAAAATATAATAAATGAAAATTGCAGCAACAATAACACCGAGAGCAATTTTACCATCCATTAATACATGAAGTAGGCTTGCTGGTGTAGAAACAAACACAGTACCAACTAGTAAAAGTAGTAACACTGCGAATGCGTTTACAACGTGGCGCATGATTTTACCTAAAAACTTACTTGCTAATTCTGGCAAGTGAGCCCCGCGGTTACGGATAGAAATCATCCCTGTTAAATAGTCATGGACAGCACCTGCAAAGATACAACCGATTACAATCCAGATAAAAGCAACTGGTCCATAAAGCGCTCCCATAATTGGACCGAAGATCGGTCCTGTACCAGCAATATTTAAGAGCTGGATTAATGAGTTCTTTGAAGTACTCATTGGAATGTAGTCGACACCATCGGCATTTACATAAGCCGGTGTGGCACGTTCTTCTTTTACCCCAAAAACTTTCTCTACAAATTTACCGTAAGTAAAATAACCAATAATTAAAAGGACGATGCCCGCTAAAAATGTATACATCATTCTCCCCCTTTGTATCAACAATGAATACGTTTACATTCCTAGTATAAAAGAATGGAAGACTGATAGGGGCATTTTGGATTAAAAAGTCGAAATTTGAGTTTATCATGTATCAATAGTTGATTAAGATGCATGTTCTTTTGGGAAAGTTTATCTTTATAGTAGAGTAAAATATAAAGTCTAGACTACTCTTTTAAATTTCTAGTCTTGCCCGTAAGGCTTTGACATAATTTCGACTAACAGATAGCAGTTCCTCTCTTCCTTCTATTTCTAACTGATAAGCCCCGTTAAACCAAGGGGTTAGTCGGGTTACATGTTCTAAATTCACCAAGTAACTTTTATGAATCCGGAAAAAACTAAAAGAATTCAATCTGCATTCAAGATCCTTAAGAGGTGTTTTGACCTCGAATTCTCCTGTTCTGGCAATAATTTTTGTCACCTTTTCTTCGCGAAACATATACAGGATATCTTTTGGGTCAATATAATAAATTTCTCCTTCAGCCTCAACAGCTAATTTAGCTGCTGATTTTCCTACTTCATGGATAATGGGGGTATCCTGGGAGAATTTTTTCTCAATTCTTTCGACGGTTTCTTTTAGTAAGTCTTCGTCATAAGGTTTCAAGATATAATCAATAGCATCATATCGAAAAGCTTCAGCCGCAAATTGGGGATAAGCTGTTGCAAAGACGATGTAGGGAGCTTTTTTCAATTCCATTAGTGCTTTGGCTGCTTCCATCCCATTCATTTTAGGCATCTCGACATCTAAAAACACCACATCAGGTTGAAGTTGGAGAGCTTTCATAATGGCTGATTCTCCAGTTTCAGCTTCACCTACGATTTGAATAGAGGGAAATGCTTGTAATAAGTGTTTTAATTCATCACGGCTATATAATTCGTCATCCACGATTAAAGTTTTAATGGGTATATCCAACTCAAATTACCTCCTTTTTATAAGGAATCAAGAATGAAACTTCTGTCCCAATCTGAGCTTCACTTTTAATGGCTAAAGCTGCTTCCTCTCCGAACGTCATGATCAGTCTTCGGTTAACATTATAAAGAGCTAGACCTGTACCTTTTTCAGATTGTACTAGAGCAGTTCCGATTTGTTGAACCCGCTCTTCACTCATTCCTTGTCCATTATCTTCTACTTTTATTTGAATATGCTCTTCCTGCCTTTTAATTGAAATTTTTATTATGCAATTATTTTCCTTATCTTTAAACCCATGCTTGATTGCATTTTCAACAATTGGTTGAAGGGTAAGAGGTGGCAGGCTTTTTAGCAACACTGTTTCATCAATATCATAAATCACCTCTAATCTGTCAATAAATCTTGCTTCTTCAATCGATAAATAGGCTTTCGTATGTTTGATTTCCTGTTCTAACGTACCCATATTATGTGTCGTAACAGTGAGGTTCTGACGTAGAAAGTGTGATAAAGATACAAGTAGCTTACGCGCTTTAGTCTGATCAATTCGAATAAGCGATACGATCGTATTTAATGTATTAAACAAGAAATGTGGACTAATTTGTGCTTGAAGAGCCATGATTTCTGCTTCTTTAGCTAGTTGGTAAGAGCGCTCAGCTTCAACTATTTCAAGTTGATTGCTAATGATGCGGCTCAAACCAGAGATTAGTTCTACATCCACATTTGTAATGGCTTTTTCGGACCGAAAGTAAAATTTTAAAGTGCCGATGGTTTTGTCGCGAACTTTCAAAGGCTCAATGATCGCAGCGCCTAATGGACACCCTTTAACACGACATTGAATCGATTCTTGATTGGCAACAATCATTTTACCTTTGTGAATCGCATCTAATGTGATCTGTGTTTGAATTGGGCTTTCTGCTCGATGGTGGTCATCGCCAAGACCTACGTGGGCTAATATATCCGTTAGGTTTGTCATTGAAACGGCACTCGCTTTTATTTCGTTATGTAAAATCTGGCAAACAGCATGTGCCGATTTAGGGTTAATTCCATCACGAAGGTGTGCAAGTGTTTGATCAGCAATTCGAAAGATCTTTTGTGCTTGAACTGCAACCACTTTCTCTTCTTCTTGAACGACATTCCGAATAACAAGGAGAAATAGAGCGCAACCAAGTCCATTAGCAATAATCATTGGAAAACCGATAATTTCAACTAACGTCCAGGCCTGTTCAAATGGGCGAGAAAGGAGCAATATAATCAACATTTGAATGGTTTCAGCAAGAGCCCCCATGAAAAAGGCAGATTTAAGTTTGATATGGTGATTGCGTTTGTGGAAGTACCCAGCTAATATCCCTGCAATAATAGAGGCTAGTCCACAAGCAATTGCGGTAAATCCCCCTAAGGTAAACCGATGAATACCAGCAATCAGTCCCGCACCAATTCCTACTTTATAACCTCCGAGTAAACCGGCAATTACAACCCCAATTACTCGTGAATTTGCAATTGCTTCATCAGCGGCGAGATTAGAGGCCCAGCGGTGAAAATGTAGACTCTCTGTGCTTAAGCTTAATCCGGTGTAAGTCCCAATGATACCGAAGAAACCAAAAAAAAGAATCGCTGTATACTGTTGAGAGCGTTTTAGCTGTTCTTGATAAGTCATATCTCTAAAGAACTTAAATCTAGTTAAAATAAAGGCGATGGTGACGATGATTCCAAGTCTTTCAACCATTGTCGTTAGCAACTCGAACATATAATTGCCCCTTTTTAGATACTATTTAACTTTTTAGAACTCTTAAGTTTATTTTAGCTTAGATTAGCATGAAGATATACTGAAAACGAGGAAGAGAAAAGAAAGAAGCCCCTGTTAAGAAGGCTTCTAAAATTATACTTTGATAATTTGGAAAGGAAAGGGAGGGGCTTAATAAAGGTTGATGTGGCCACTTGAAACTTGCAAGTCAAGCTTATTATCACCTGATCCATACTTTCCTTCAATGTGGTTTTTCCCACTGCTTTTATCGGTTAGTTGAAAGTCATGATCGATTTTTCCACTACTTATTTTCCCAATCAAGGTAAAGTCAGCATCATCAGGGAGATCCAATTTAGCGCTGCCTGAACTCACCTTCACTTCAGAATTTCCAGTTAGAGTGTCAAATTGAATATCCATAAATCCAGAGGACACTTGGGCATCCAACGCGCCAGAATAATGACGAATCATGAGTTTGCCTGAGCTTATTTCAAATGATCCCGTGTTTGCCTCAATATTTTCAAGCTTCGCGTAACCCGATGAACCCTTTTGCTCAATAAGGTTTGCTTCAATGTTTCGCAGCTCAAGTTTTCCTGAACCGATATCTACTGCTAAATCTTCAAGTGAAAGGGGCTTTTGACTAGAATGGCCTTCGAGTAATAAGGTACCAGACCCTACTTTTAGAGAGATGTTCCGGTCATAATCTTCTGGAATATAGATGGTTAATTTAGAATTTCGGTTAAAAAGACCAAATTGAAACTTTGGACCTTTCGCATCAATTTCAATTTCATCGTCTCCTTGGTGAAGGTCAACTGATCCTTGGCCTTCATAATCAATGACGATATCATCTCGATCTTCAGGGATAATCGTTGTCGGTACGCTAGTTGTTTGGATTTTAATCAGTTCAACCTTGTCTGTGACATTCGCTTCTTTTTGCTCATTGTTTAGGCCAAACCAACTAAAAAGTGGTAGGTTCGTCATAATAATAAATAACCCTGTCAGGATTAAAAAAATGACGAAAATCTTTTTCAACATATTCATTCACTCCGTTTCATTATAAAAACGTATTGGTTTTGTTAAATCTATCGTATTCGAAATACTAATTTTCTCCAATGCTCTAGAGGTGGAAAATTCACTAAGACTTGAGGCTGATAAAAGTTCCTTCTTATAGTTAGATGACAACTTCGGACATGAGTGGGGGAAGTAAGGCACCCCGGAGATCTGAGAAAAAAGAAATTCAGGAGAAAAAATACTATGTAGTCTAAACTTCGATTAAAAAAAGACAAGTTAGCAGCAATAAAGGAAAAGTCAGGACAATAGGGATGTCTCCCAACCAAGCTTGTTCCCTCACCATAAAAAAAGTGTGCCTCCTATAAACATAAGAGAGACACACTAGTAACAACCATAAAGCTTAGCTTGGGATGCCTAAGGCAATCTTCGCGTAGCGTGACATTCGTTCTTTTGACCATGCGGGGGTCCAGACGATGTCGATTTTAATGCTGTTTAAATCCTTAATCGCTGCTTCTATTTTTGTATGAGCATCTGTCATAATTTGTGGAGCCATTGGGCACCCCATTGATGTCATGGTCATATTGATATGGAGATTGAGTTCATCATCTAGAATTACATCATATACCAAACCTAGATTAACGATATCGATTCCCAATTCGGGGTCGATTACTTCTTCCAATACTTCATAAATTTGCTCGATTAATTCATCTTTCAATTTGCTCACCTCGTTTATATTTTTAATTCTCATTTGGTACTCTAAGAAGGCTAGTTTCGTAAAGATTGTTGATAAACTCCTAAAGCTGATTTTAACGCAGGATAAGCCATTTTATGCGTTCATACTAAGTACGCTGACTCTTTTCTCCTGATTTTAAAGTTGCTGTCTAGTGAGAACACTGCTAATGCGTTTCTTTTTATATCTAAAGCAACAAAGTTTGAGTAAAGATCTTTAAGAAAGAATTCTCTTTTCTCCCTGAATCGCTTGAATTGGATCGATATTTTGTGTGAATTCCAGTGTGCCCATATAGGCACCATCTTCATCTCTTACAGCGAAATAGCGGATGTATACATATATACCGCGTGTTTTTATATAAAAATCTTCAACATCTTTAATTCCAGCCTTAAAATCATGAAGCAAATCTTCCACAACGTGCACACTCTTTGGAGGGTGACAGTTTTGGACAGTTCTACCGATTACCGCCTTTGTTCGATGGAAAATGCGCTCTTTGCCGTGAGAAAAATAGCGGACTACATCGTCTTGGTCAATAAAAGTAATATCAACTGGAAGATGATTAAGCATAAGTTCTAATTGTTTTAAAGATAACAGACCTGTCTCCATTTTAATGTAACCATCTGTCATAGCTGTCGCGTTAATTTCCTTGCGTTCGGGCTTCCAAACACCCGCTGGTGCAGTTAAACAATAGCCAATGTCTTCACCATCATGGGCAATCTTTATCCACTCATCTTCGGTCAAGGTTTGCAGTGCCATAGGAAAAAGGATGTTTTCTTCCTTATAAATCATTTCGCTCGTTTCTTTAATAACGAAGTAAATAGCGGAACTTATGGCTTTTTTATCGCCATTATAAGTTTTTAGCTTTTCTTTTGCGCCTTTAATTGCTGCACGGATGCCATCATCTACACCCCACATCACCTGTGTTGGCCCCATAATTCCGTATTTTTCAAGGAACGGGAATAGTAAGTTTTCTTTGCGAGTGTAGTGTTTATCAACATCATAAAGAAGGTTTAAGTCAGCGATTAATTTGTTGATATTTTCCTCGTTATCCTCTTTTTCAAAACGCTCTAAATGTAGCTGCATTTTAAAGTTTACAAGCATATTAATCTCTTTATTTTCAAGCTTGAATGTATGAATCGGGTGACCAGGCTGGTCCTCAGGTTGTTCTGAACGGTGGATTTCCTCGATAGAGCCTTTAAAAATGGCTGTATGCACAGAGCAAAGACGTTGAACCTCAGAAACCGGAATACCTTCTTCTTCCATTAATGCTTGCTCTAATTGGGAGATCTCAGCAACACTAATATTTCCAACTGCATTTTCAAACTGTGCTTTTACTTCATCTACACTTCTCCCGTTGTGTAAGTCTTTAATAATCTGTTTCAGCATTTCTTGGCGTTCTGTTTTATTCTCAAATCCTTGTTCACGATTATTAATCATTTCGCTCATATCAATTCTCCTTTTTGGAAAATAGTTTTATGTTTATCAACTTCATTAGCATGATGTTTATAGTGTTTTTGAGTGATAACTTTTCTCAACAACAATGTATCATAACCAAAAATATGGGATTGTGATGTGCGTCACAGGTGTTTAAAAATGCCGCGATACTAAAAAACAGGGGAAATAGTAGATATAGAAGGACTTAAAGGGGTTTCTTATGTGCTAAACCTCATAATTCGTCACAAGATTGTCACGAGTTTAGAGTTATAACAAGACTGATTAACAATAATAAAACAGTCGGGATTTACCATAACGTTAAACGAGATTGTCTAACAAAACAGGGGGGAGATTACAAAAATTACCTATTTTGAGAAGAAGGGACGAACGCTCAATAATGAGGAGTTAATAAAAACCAGTCTTCGTAAAGATTATTGAAAAAATCCAAAAGCCTTTTTAACGAAATAGTAGCCATTGCGTATGTTTATAATTAGTTGGTAAGCTCTTTTCTCTCAGAATAACTAGCTTATATAGACGTATTTTTTGTCCAAAAGCAACAAAGGTTAGGAAAAGAGGCTTTAATGAAAAAAACCGAGGACCTGGGATCCTCGGCAATATAACTGTATTTTAAATTCGGTTTTACATAACAAATTCTATGATGCTTTTGTACGCGGTGTTTCTGTAATGGAGAAGGCGTGTGATAATTTTGTAATCACGACTCCAACTAGCGTACCTACAACTGCAGGAATCACCCATTCTAATCCGACAGAGGAAAATGGAAGGGAAGAGCGCAAGTTTTCTAAGAAACCAAGATTGATGCCAAATGAGCTTAGGCCACTAATGACAGCGAAAAATCCTGTAAAGAACATGGCACTTACATATACAATCCGTGAACCTTTAAAATAGTGGTTAAAGAACGTAAGAACTATCAACACGATGGTTAATGGATAGGCTGTTACTAAAAAAGGAACAGATACTTTAAGAATCTGATTTAACCCCATGTTTGTCAACGTAAAGCCAATGAGAGTAACAACTAAGATAACCGACCTATAACTTGCCCAAGGAATCAAATTTGAAAAGTATTGACCGCAAGCGGAAGTTAACCCGACAACGGTTGTAAAACATGCTAAGGTAAAAATAACCCCTAGTAAAACTGTGCCACTTTGACCAAATAAAAGCGTAGAAACAGAGGAAAGAATCTGTGTTCCATTTTCAAATGTTCCTAATGCCGCCATTCTTCCTCCTACCATGCCAAGAAAAACATAGACTGCTGCTAATAAGGAGCCGGCAATTAAGGCTGCTTTTAACATATAACCAGTTAACTTCTTTTCATCCTTCACTCCTTTTTTTTGGACAGCTGTTAATATGACAATTCCGAACGCGAGTGCTGCTAATGCATCCATTGTGTTGTAACCTTCTATAAAACCTTTAAAAAAAGCACCTGACTCATAGCCGTTTCTAGGAGCTAAGGATTGGCCATCAAGTTTCCCTAGACCGATTACACAAAGAGCAACTATAGAGATTAGCAAAATAGGAGTAATCCATCTTCCTAAGTATTTTTCCATATTTGTAGGATTAAGACTAATCAGATAAACAAATAAAAAGAAAACGACTGAAAAGAACAGTAAAACAAGAGTAGGATTTTCAAAGCCATTGGCAAAAGGCATAATCCCCATTTCAAAGGCAACATTCGCATTTCTAGGGATTGCAAGAAATGGTCCAATTGATAGATAAACAATGACCATAAAAATGGTACTAAAAACAGGATGGACACGATCGCCAATCGCCTGAATACCGCCTTTTACACGCGAAATAGCAAAGAGAACAATAAAAGGAAGTCCAACGGCTGTTAGGATAAAACCTGACATCGCCAACCAATAGGAAGTACCAGATAATGCACCTAAGAAAGGGGGGAAGATCAGGTTCCCAGCCCCAAAAAACATAGAAAATAACATTAAACCAATAAATAAATGATCAAACTTTCGCAATAGAATCGCTCCTTTTTAAGATTGCTCTTTCTCTGGAATTATGTGTTTTATTAAATGACATCGATGTATTTAGTCATCACTTAATCTGAGAAAAGAGTTTATAAATTTTCTTTTAACGTTCGAATAAGCATTTCCAACGTTGTATGACTTTAGGATGAGGAAAATCAATGATCGAAAAGGGTATTTTTAAACAAATAAAAAAACTCGTCCCTTAACAAAGGGACGAGTTTGCGCTCGCGTTACCACCCTAATTCCGCAGAAAGATATACTGCGGCACTTAGTCAACGTACCATCATACGTGTTCCATTGTAACGGCGGAAAGCCCGGCAAAGCTTACTGCATTCAGCTTTGCATCTCGGAGATGATTTTCGGAAAGGGACTGAACGCTGACTTGCACCGGGTGTCAGCTCTCTGTAGAACAGTGATCCAATCTTACTCTTCTCGTCATTGATTTTAATATGTCGTGCATCCAAAGTTTTATTTAACTGATAATTTATCAGAGGGAAAAAGATTTGTCAATATTTTTTGATAGTCGAAAAATTCCACTTTTCTAACTAGCAAAATTACCATGAAAATGGTCTGTATTAGATCTTGTTGAGTTGTGGATAAAATAAATGCTAATCAAGAACATACAGAAACTGGCGATCAATGCTTTCATTCAGATCGAAAAAGTCACCATTCAGATAAAATGAAAAAACTTAGTCACTAGTTTGAACCGAATTGAAGGTCGATCCGAGCATAAAAGGTCTGAAAAAAGATACATACTGTGATAAGGTCATTACCGAAATTTCGGCCACCTAAGCAGCATTGAATAATGTTGCAAAGGTGTTATTGGAAGGCCCTATGAAAACCGTATCGTCGAAGGAATTCAAAAAGGAGGCAGGCAATTGAGCTATGTGTAGAATTATTGATTATCCAATTTAGCGATTTGTTCGTAAACTTCCCCAAGTGTTGTAAACCCTGCGTCTTGTATTCTAGTCAGTGATTGACTCCATAACTCCGCTGTCATCAGGGCATCACCGAGTGCGTGGTGCCGATTCTTCACTTCTATTCCATATGCAGTGCAAATGGCTTCGAGTGTTTTTGGACTTGAAGTAGGATCAATTACTCTCGTTAGAAATGAAGTGTCAATAATTCGGTGTTGAAATTTTTTACGCATGACATCCCGTGTGGTCTTTTCCATAAAACGTTGCTCATGTTTAGCGTGATGGGCTACAAGGATGTTGCTTGAGATAAAATGAAAAAACTTCATTAAAACCTCAGAAGCTTCTGGAGCCAAAGCTAATTCTTCATTGTCGATACCGGTTAATGCATGAATGTTAGGTGGAAGAGGTCTCGTTAAACGAATAAGTGAATAGAAGGTTTCTTTGGGGAGGATCTTATTTCCCTTCATTTTTACTGCGCCAATGGAAATGATCTCGTCTCCTTTTTCGGGAAAGAACCCTGTAGTTTCAACATCAAAAACAACGGTTTCTAGTTGATTCAGGGGAGAAGAAAGGTCCCTTTTTTTTCGAACCTCTTTTTCAAGTTGACGATAAAACGACATGCTCTGTGGTGTCACCTTCCCATGCCCAGCAAGAACATTCGAACCGATTTTTTTGCTTCCTAAATCTCTAAAGAACTGGATGAAATTATTCATGCCCATGATGAATCGTCCTTTGCTACTATTTCTTTTACATGATTAAGCAGTTGTATTCCATCTTTAATAATGATCTTTAGGTCTTTTTGTTGTTGTTTGGACATTTGATTGATTTTGACATAATGACCGGCTTCATAATCTGAATGAAGACCATAAGATAGGCGATAGTCTTGTAATTTAATAAATTGAGTGATAAACCGCTCTCGGTTATCAATATCTGTCAATTGCTGTAGCCGTTCGACTGTTGATGTTTTAACAGAATTGTTCCGAATTGCCAATACCCTTGCTGCGTTAACGTAGGGAAAGAATGCTGTATCCTTAAGATTGATACAACCTGTGAAAGGTCCATGTGTTTCGAGTAAAAACTGACCTAATACTCCAACTCCCTTTTTGATATGCATCGTATTTTCAATGATCCTAGTGAGCATACAACTTCGATGGAGAAGTGGAAAAAAGGAGTTTTTTAGAGAAGTGAGATAATCTTTTCCGTAAAAACATCGAGCATCAAAAAAGGTAAGAAAATGTCGTATTGATTCCCAAGAGGAATCTAAAAGCCAATTGGAAACTTGTTTATTCCAGCCTTCCGTAGATTTGCACCATAAAGGGTTGCTTGCCATAACATTGCCATCACAAACCTTATAACCAACCTCCGCTAAACCTTCTACGAACTCTTTTCCTAAAGCTAAAAAATACTCCTGAGCTTCCGGTTCAGTAGAATCATAAATAATTCCATGGTCTTGGTCGCTCCAAATTCCTTGCTCAAGTCTTCCGGCACTGCCCATCAAAAAGAAACAATATGGAGACCGTGGGGGACCTAAACGGTCTTCGACTGTTCGAATCGCGAGTGCAATCGTTTGTTTCATTAACTCATCATGAAAGTCATTCAATAGTGCTGAATGTGACCAGGCCTGGCTGATTTTCTGGTCCCGGAATGATCTTATCTGGGTGTAGCTTTTGTAAATTGCCATGGCCTAAACACTCCTTATTTAAGGTTATACATGTATTTTGCAAAAATAACGATTCCCCCTGAGTTCTTACTCAAGGGGAGTTTGTTTGTGTTAAGTCGAGGCTATCTAGACTTTTATAGACTTTCCATCCGTTCCGAAAGTTCCAGTAGTCTTGATTGCAGGCTTTTCCGATTCAAGCAATTCAGGATAACCATACACACCATGTTCACTCATATCAAGTCCCATAATTTCTTCTTCTTCAGTGACACGTAATCCTCCCATAAAGGACTTCATAATAGCAAGTAAAACAAATGATACAATGAAGGCGAAGGCACCGCATACAACAACTCCTAGAGCCTGAACACCAAGTTGTTCGAAACCACCACCATAAAATAATCCTGGCTGACCAACGGAAGCAAGTTCAGGTGTTGCGAAGAAACCTGTTGATAGAGTACCCCAAACGCCTGCGGCCCCGTGAACGGAAAGTGCGTAGATTGGATCGTCAATTTTACGAGCTTCAAAGAAACGAATGCTATAGAAAACAAGAATCCCAGCAATAAAACCAATCACAACGGATGCCCAAGTATCAACGAATGCACAAGATGCTGTAATTGCGACTAAGCCGGCCAAGGCTCCGTTTAACATCATTGATACATCTGCTTTTCCGATAACAATCCAAGAAATGATCATCGCAGCAATTGTTCCTGCAGCTGCTGCAAGGTTTGTATTGACTGCAACGAAGCCGAAAAATCCACCATCTACTGCAACTGTGCTACCTGCATTGAAACCGAACCAACCGACCCATAATAGTAGTACACTTAATGCTGTATAAACTTGATTGTGTCCATAAAGATTATTTGCAGAACCGTCTTTATTGTATTTTCCGATCCGTGGTTTTAGGAGTATTGTAGCTGCTAATGCTGCCATAGCACCAGTTAAATGAACGACTGTAGATCCAGCAAAATCTTGCTTACCGTGTTCAGCTAACCAGCCACCGCCCCAAATCCAGTGAGCGATTGGAGGATAAACTAAAATGGAGAAAAGTACTGCGAAGACTAAATAAACAGACATTTTTGCTCTCTCAGCAAAGCCGCCAAATGCAATTGTAATTGAAATTCCAGCAAAGGCTGTTTGGAATAAAAAGAATACAGCACCAGATAGTCCTAACCCTTCCACTTCATATCCTGAATAAAAGAAATCGGATAAACCGATTAACGCATTGCCTGCACCGAAGATTAACCCATAACCGACTGCCCAAAAGACGATGGAGGAAATTCCAAAAGTAAGAATGGTTTTACCAGCAATATGAC
>Ga0182742_1003724_pt1 | contig 14551 bp, 13 predicted proteins | sample eDN5th37CBELigMG_FD_128880 | JGI IMG/M metagenome (GOLD analysis project Ga0182742, IMG submission 128880) | Enriched Miracle-Growth compost microbial communities from Emeryville, California, USA - eDNA 5th pass 37_C BE-Lig MG (version 2)... ... | reverse complement strand
GTGATTGGCTACAAGAACGCTATAAGGACATGATTTTTCATGCAGTAAAGGCGATAGCGGGGAAGACGTATGATCTTGAATTTGCTGTGCAGGAAAGGTGAGGGAAAACATTCGAAAGGTCCCCGCGTTTCCGTAGTAACCACTACAGAAATTCTAGCTGATTTCTGAGCTTCGTGTAATTGTAATACATTGTTCATGTTGAGAGAAACACCAGAACCGTCCCGGTGTTTCTTTTTTTTTGTTGTTTTGAGTTGATTTTAACAAAAATTTTTGGATTAGCTTTCCGAATTTCACTTAACATTGCCTAGGACTAGTCTTGGCTTTCTAAGAAATACCATTTTGAATATTAAGAATATTTTGTATTGACAGATAGTTACTAAGGAGTTACTATGAAATAAATAGTTACTAAGTAGTAACTTATTTGCATAAGGTAATTCAAACTGATTCTTCCTATCTTAATTCTGCATCAAAAATAGTAGCCCCAATCATCTAACATTCTACGCTTTTCCCTAGGTATTAATTTTCTAAATTTCCTACTCAGTTTTATTCCTTTATTATTGTGCCTTTCTTTTCGGTAACGATTACATCATGATAAGTGTTCAAATTCTTATCATGATGTTTGGATTTATTAGAGGACTTCCTAGAATAAACCAATGATTGTATCAATTTTAATAATTCCTTATGAGTGCTTTGACTTCTTTATTTTGCTATGTATATTTCTAGGAGGTGTCTGTTTGGAAAAAGAAAATACCAAACTGGAACTCGGGGATCTCGATTTTACGGAGAAAAGCATAAATCGAAAACGGGAGATTCTTACCATCGCATCTGATTTTTATTTTAAGTATGGATATCATGGAACAACCCTAGAAGCCATTGCAGCGAAACTTGGAATAACAAGGGCAGCTCTTTACAGATATTTCACTTCGAAGGATGACCTTTTTTTTCAATGTCATGAAGCGGCCTATGGACAGTTCTTGAAAGAGTTGGAGCTGTTAACTCAGATTCGCAATCCTGAAATTCGTCTTACAAAGATGCTCGAGGGTCACATCCTTTTATTATTAAGAGATTTTCCAACGTTTGGTCCAATTCTATTATCATTTAGATCTTTACCAGACGAGTATCGGAAACGTGTTAACAGTCTTCGTATGAAAGTTGAACGGATATATCTCGAAGCCATACATGAGTGGAGAAGGGTAAGCCCACAATCAATAAAGGAAATGGACGATCAATTTCTTCTGAATGTCCTATTAAGCAGTGTGAATGCAGTTCCGAGGTGGGGAAAGCGGGAGGATTATCCGGGTACTATTGCTAAAGAGGTTGTATCAATATTAATTGATGGAATCAAGAAATGATGTAATCAAAGAATCGGTGTACATCATGAAAATCTCAATGGACCTTAAAATAGTTTTAAGAGTGATGAGAAACTTACTTTCAACCATAATTAGGGAAAATATTATCCTGAGAGGAAATGAAGGTATGGATATAAACAATAGAAAAGTTGTTGTAATTTCAGGAAGTGGGAGGGGAATTGGAAAGGCAATTGCATTTGCCTTTGCAAAAAATGGATATAAAGTATGTATTTTCAGTCGCAGTGAAGATGAATGCCGCGATACAGTAAAGGAAATTAAAAATTCAGGTGGAATAGCCAATTATTGGATTGCGGATGTCAAAAAACACTTTGAAATAGAAAATATATATAATGAAATTTTTGAACGGTATGGAAGGATAGATGTAGCAATAAATAATGCAGCAGTAATTGGACGCGATTCATTTTATAATCAAAGTTTTGACGATATTGAAAAGATGGTTGATATAAATTTAAAAGGTACTCTCAATTGTTGTAAGGCGGCAGCTAAAAATATGAGAAAAAATAAAAGCGGTTCCATTATCAACGTTGCATCTGTTGGTGCATTTATTGGATTAAGTGAAAGAGTAGTTTATGGTGCCACAAAAGGAGCGATTGTTTCCTTAACAAAATCATTAGCGGTAGAACTATCCAATGATAATATTACAGTCAATGCAATTGCTCCTGGGGCAGTAAGAACTCCTTTTAATAAAAAGTGGTTTTCCGATCATCCCAAACTTGTTCAGGAACTAAAAGAAAGAATTCCATTAGGTAGACTTGCTGAAATAAGTGATATTGTTGAGCCTGTTATATTCTTGGCTTCTCCATCTGCTCGGTACATAACAGGACATACGTTAGTTGTAGATGGAGGTTGGACTATAAGTTAAAAAATCAGCCGAGGAGTGAAAAAAATGAACATGAAAACGGAAGAACATAAAAATATTTTTGAATTACTTCCAATGAAAAGTGTTATCTATGGTGCAGGAATGTTAGAAGAACTTCCCTCTCTTCTAATTAAAAATAATATAAAAAGGCCATTTATAATCACGGGGAGGACACTTGCAAAGAAAACGAATCTAGTAAATCGTATAAAAAACATAATTGGTCCTTCCTTAGTAGGAGTATTTTTTGAAACATTACCACATTCTCCAAGGAGCCTAGCATTGACAATTGCGGAGGAGATAAGAAAAACAAACGCCGACGGAATTATTAGTTTTGGTGGTGGTAGTGTAGTTGATACTGCAAAATCTGTTGTAATGGTTTTGGCAGAAAATATGAAAGATGTGGATTCATTTAACAAGTATCGTTGCATATTTAATTATGATTCTGGCAAATTAACTATCCCCTCCTTAACGGGAGAAACTATTCCTCATATTGCTATAACAACCACATTATCAGCAGGTGAATTCACACATATTGCTGGCTTATTAGATGAAAAACGAAAGGTTAAAGATATGTATATGGACCACAAAATGACTCCGACCTCAGTAATTTTAGACCCAGAATTAACATTAGCAACACCAAATCATTTGTGGTTCTCAACGGGAATTAAAGCGATTGAACATGCAGTTGAAATTATTTCTTCAAAAGATAACACGTTATTTACAGACGCTTTAGGATTAATGGCTTTAAAAACATTGTTTGCTTATCTCCCAGTTTGTTATGAAGAGCCAGATAACATCGAAGCACGTGGTTATTGTCAAGTTGGGGCATGGTTATCTATATTTGGGGTGAATAATGTACGTTTAGGTTTAAGTGCAGCACTGGGGCATCAATTAGGAGCTAAATCATCTGTTCCCCACGGGTATACTTCATGTGTTGTTTTACCTGCAACAATGGAATATAATCGCCCCGCTGTATTGGCAAAGCAGGTTCAGATGGCAGAAGCAATTGGGGTAAAAGAGCCTAGCGATACGGATGAAAGAGCTGCTGAAAGAGCAACAGAAGCGTTGAGGGGCTTAATAAAAGGATTGATGTTGCCATGGAGAATAAGAGATGTAGGAGTAAAACGGATAGATTTTGAAGGAATTGCGAAAGAGGTAATGGAAGATATGATCGTCTCAACCAACCCTCGAAAAATAAAAGGATATGATGAGATTGCAAGTGTCTTAGAAAAAGCGTGGTAAAAGGTAAAATATTTTACACTCCAATCTGTCTTTTTAATAAATACAAAATTATTTAAGATATCTACTTATGATCAGAGTATGTATTTATTGAAAAACGAAAGGTGAGGACGAATGTGGTGGGATACGGTTATTCTTTTCTAGGCAAAACAGCCATCTCAGGTGTTGGATACACAAAGTTTTCTAAAAATTCAAACAAAAGTGTGTTGAGTTTAGCAACAGAAGCATGCACCAAAGCAATAGAGGATTCCGGAATCTCCATTGATGAGGTGGATGGAATTGCAAATTTTAGTATGCTAGGAGATTCGGTACCAAGTCAAGCTGTGGCGACCTCTTTAGCAGTTAAGAAAATGAATTTTGTTATGGATTTCCACCAGGGGGGGCAATCCCCATGCTATATGGTCATGTTAGCAGCAATGGCTGTGGAGGCAGGTTTGGCAAAAAATATCCTTGTTTATCGTGCATTAAACGGAAGAAGTGGTATTCGTGTTGGTAGTACACCTGTGTCGGGACCTGCTGGTCAGTACCGATACCCTGTTGGATACACTGCTTATCCGCAATATGTAGGAATGTGGGCTCGAAGATATATGATTGAAACGGGTGCTACTTATGAAGACTTAGCTGCAGTCCCAATTGCGCAAAGGAAATATGCAGAATTGAATGAGAGAGCAATCATTCGCAAACCACTTACACTCAATGATTATTTACAATCCCCAATGATAGCAGATCCATTTCGACTTGTTGACTGTACGTCAGAAATAGATGGAGCTTGTGCTGTTTTAGTGACCTCGTTAGATAGAGCTAGAACCTTACGGCATACACCAGTGGTTATTCGAGGAGCAGCCTATGTTGCTGGTACAAGATCTGGCTTAGATATTGGAGATACCCTCCTATGGGATGATTATACACGTAACTTCTCTTATTTTTTGGCGGATGATTTATGGAAAAGTGCAAAGATGGGACCTGAAGATATGGATTTTGCAGAGATTTATGATTGTTTTAGTAGTACTGTATTAGTAACGTTGGAGGGTTTAGGATTTGTGAAAACTGGGGAAGCAGGTCCTTTTATACGATCAGGAGAAACAGCTTTGAACGGTAAACTGCCTGTTAATACACATGGTGGCCTTTTAAGTGAGGGGTATCTTCATGGAATGAATACAGTAACAGAGGCAGTACTCCAATTACAAGGCCGCAGTGGGAAAAGGCAAGTTCCTAAATCAAATGCATGTGTAGTTACTTCAGGGGCAATGGCTGATGGGTCAGCATTAGTCTTAACGAGAGATTAAACTAAGATATAGAAAGCTTGATGTCATGAGTATTGTTCAAAATAGGCAAAAGGATAGTCTCCAACTTATATCTTTCACTGTATACACAGTGAAGTAACAGAAAACATTATGAGCGAAAAAACTAGAGGGGGAATTAGGTTGAGTTCCTATATGCAGTATGGATGGATAGAACCAGACATAGATCAAAGTAGTTTGCCTTACTGGGAAGGTGTTAATAATAATAAATTACTCCTTCCAACGTGCCATCAATGTGAGAAGATGTGGTTTCCGCCTCTTCCGGGATGTCCTTATTGTGCGAGTGACAATTGGAGTTGGTCAGAAGCTTCTGGAATTGGCAAAGTATATTCATGGGTTGTCATTGAACGGGCATTGCACTCAGCATTTACAAAAGATGTCCCATATACTGTTTTAACAGTTAAATTAAATGAGGGGCCAAAAATATTTGGAAGGATGGTTGATTCCTCCAAAAAACCTTATGATGGGATGCCAGTAAAAGCAGAGTTTTATAAAACAAATAACCATACCCTACTGGGATTCTCTATAATGTAAGCGCTTAACATTTTTTATTAAAATCATTATTCCTAGTTTTCTAATTTTCAAATCTTTTAGGTTGTATGATTATGAAAAATAAGTGAAATCACGTTTAATAATGGTTATCAAAAAGGGAGGAGTACTTGTGCGATTTCCTATTATTAATAAAACCATTCGACAGATACTGGCTGAAAAGGCCTCAGAAAATAGTGATAAAACATTGCTAAAATATTATGACAAGAATATTAGTTATGGCTTTATAGATCAACACACCAATAAGGTAGCACAAGGTTTGTTAAAAAATGGAGTGAAAAAAGGCGATCACATTGCCATAATACTTCCTAATTGCCCAGAGTATTTATATCTTATTTTCGCAATTGCCAAAATAGGGGCTGTTGGTGTACCAATAAATACCGCTGCTAAAGGAGAGCTCTTAAATTATTATATTGAGCAATCAGACTCAAAATGGATCATTGTTCATCAGGATTTTACCGAAAGTTTACAAAAGTCTCTTGAAAATATAAATAGAATAAATGGTTATATAGTTTTGGAAGAGGAAACAAAGAGGAATGTCCATTCGGATAGTAGTTGTGGATTTAAAAAAGTAATTCCATACCAGTCTTTAGAAGAACATAGTTGTAGTGATCCGGTAAAAGTACATGTAAATCCAACAGACGATTTTTTAATTATGTATACTTCTGGAACGACAGGAAGGTCTAAAGGTGTTGTCCTACCTCAGGCTCATAGCATAAATTTTGGTCAAAATGCTGTTAAGAACTATGGATATAATGAAAGCGATATTATGTATACTTGTCTGCCTTTGTTTCATTCAAATGCTTTGTTCGCAAGCTTCTTTTCGGCATTTATGGCTAACGGAACTGTAGTGTTATCAAGTAGATTCTCTGCTTCAAAATTTTGGGATGAGATCGTAGCTACAGGAGCCACACAGTTTAACTCATTAGGAGCGATGACAAATTTTATCATTAAAACTTTTGATGAAAAACGGCATTCTAAGCATTGTGTTCGGCAGTGTATGATTGTTCCGTCTCTAAGTACTGAAATGGCTCATTTCTTTGAAAAAAGGTTCAAAATAAAAATCACTAGCTTGTTTGCAATGACAGAAAATTTTCCTATTACAGTCTATGGACCTACAGATCCAATCGAAAAGATAGAATCTGCAGGAAAAGCGACCGAATATGCAACTGTAAGAGTGGTAGACGCAAATGGAAGCCTTCTTCCTCCTGGGAAAGTAGGGGAAATCATCTATCGTCCGATTGACAATGGAATTATGATGAGCTGTTATTACAAAATGCCTAAAGAAACGATAAAAACAGTAGCGGATGGTTGGTATTATACAGGGGACCTTGGCTTTATGGATAAAGATGGATACCTGTATTTTGTTGACCGAAAAAAAGAGGCTATAAGACGAAGAGGAGAAAATATATCTGCTTACGAGCTTGAAATGATTTTATCTAAACATGAAAAAATCATAGAAGTAGCAGCTATACCCGTGCCTTCTGAATTTAGCGAAGACGAAGTCATGGTATATGTCGTCTTAAAAGATGGAATAGAAATGAAACCAGAGGATTTAATTTATTATTGTAAGGAAGTTATGCCTTACTATATGGTTCCAAGATATGTAGAATTCGTAGGAAAACTACCTAAAACACCTACAGAAAAAATAGAAAAATATAAATTAATAAGTTATGGAAAAGAAAATATTGATGTAATTTGGGATCGAGAAAAGCATGGAATAGAAATAAAACGAGATCCCCCCTCTCAATGATATAAGAACTCGTGGTATATACCTTTTTTGATAGCGTTTACATTTATAAAATCTAAAAAACGGATAAAATTACAGGGTTCTTACAGATGAAAATGAAGGAAAGGATGTGGGTCAATGAGTTTAGATAAAGTGAAGATTGTCGGCGTTGGTCAAACAGAGTACAGTAAAAATTCAAAGCGTTCCGTTTTAAGTTTGGCCCTTGAAGCCTGTTTAGATTCTATAAATGATTCAGGCATCCCAATAAACGAAATTGACGGAGTGGTATGTTATGGATTAGGGGACTCCGTAACTCCAATGGCTGTTGCAACAGGTCTAGGACTTGACCACGTGCGATTTACTTCAGACCTTTGGGGTGGCGGGAATGCCTCTTGTAATTCTATTCTTACAGCTGCTATGGCTATTCAATCTGGATTGGCAAATAATATTATCTGTTTTAGAGCAATGAACGGTAGGTCAGGATATCGTTTAGGTGGCACTGGGAGAGACGATAATAGCATAGCAGCTGGTGATGGTCAATTTACTTCTCCATTTGGCTTATTAAGTTTTGCACAATATCATGCGATGTTTGCACAACGGCACATGATAGAATATGGAACAACTTCAAAGCAATTAGGTGCTATAGCAGTTGCATGTAGGAAGCATGCTCTCCTAAATGAAAGGGCTTTAATGAAAAGACCAATGTCAATTCAAGATTATCTAGAGTCTCCTATGATTGCAGAACCACTTCGGCTTTTTGATATATGTTTAGAGACTGATGGAGCTTGCGCCGTGTTATTAACAAATGATGAAAGAGCGAGGGATACAAAAAAGAAGCCTATTTCGATTATGTCGGGAGCAAATGGAGGGGGCCCTCAACCAGGGTTAGACTATACTGGCTTTTTACGATGGGCAGATTATACTACTTGTTATGCAAAATATATTGCTGATGATTTATGGGGGAGAGCAGGGATTAGACCCGCTGATGTTGACGTTGCGATGATTTATGATTGTTTTACCATAAGTGTGATTATGCAGTTAGAAGGGTTGGGATTTTGTGAGGTTGGGGAAGGTGGTCATTTTGTTGAAGGTGGTCGAATTGAGATAGGAGGAGCGTTACCAATTAATACTCATGGTGGGTTACTGAGTGAAGGGTATATACATGGTTTGAACCACACTGTAGAAGCAGTCAGACAACTTCGTGGTGAATGTGGTGAACGTCAAGTGAAAGATGCAGAAATTGCATTGACTACAGGGTTTGGTACTACTACTGGAAGTGCTTTACTTTTAACAAATCAATAGTATGGAAAATAAGCAATATTTGAGGTGAACATATTGGATAAGTATTTTAAACCGTTACCAATTTCAACTCAAGAAACTAGGGAGTTTTGGGAGGGGTGTAAAAATCATGAATTAAAAGTTCAAAAATGCTTGAAATGTGAAGTAACTAGATTTCCACCATTACCAATGTGCCCAAAATGTAATTCGACAGATACCAAATGGATACCCGTAAGTGGCAAAGGAAAAGTATATAGTTGGATAATCGTTCATCATCCCATTATTGACAGTTTTCGTGAAGATGTTCCGATGGTGATTGCACTAGTGGATCTTGAGGGTGGTGGCAGAATAGTGACCAACTTGATTGAGTGTGACCCCGTAAATATAAAAGTAAATATGGAAGTGATAGTAGAATTTGTTGATGTAACAGAGGAGCATACATTACCAAAATTCAAACCAATCTCGAATTTACTATAATAAATTATTAGAAAATGAGATTTCTAGATTGACGAATTAATGTAACCAATCCCCCCACTAATCCTTTGGAAAAGACCAAATAATTGGATAAGTTACGTTATGGAAGCTCAAATTTTTTAAAGGAGGACTATATGATGAAAAAGAAAAGACTGGGATCATGGATGTTCATCATTATTTCAATCATTGCATTAACTGGTTGTTTAAACAATAACAATGCTACTCCAACGACTAAAGAAGATGGTGCTACCGGTGGTACTTTAGAAGTGTATGACGTAACTATGATAAGTACATGGGCTGAAGGAAGTACTCAATTTGATAATGACAAACGTTTTGTAGAGTGGGTTGGAAAAATCAGTAATGGACAATTGAATGTTAGCCTTCACCAAGTCGGTGAATTAGCACAATACACAGAGGTATTAGACACAGTTGGGAATGGAACTGTTGAGATGGGCGGTGACGCAGGACTCTATTGGGCTGGGAAAAACTCCGCTTTTGACCTGCTAGGAGGCCTTCCTGGCATGACCGGAATTGATGCTATGACCTGGGTTTATCAGGGTGGTGGTTTAGAACTATACAATGAAATCTATGGGAAGTATAACCTTGTCTATTTTCCTCACACATTTTCTGGGGCAGAATCAGGAATTCGCTCTAATAAGCCTATCAAATCATTAGAGGATTTATCTGGGTTGAATGTGAGATTTGTTGGGTTAACCCCTACAAGTATTATTAAGGAATTCGGTGCGAATCCAGTAAGCATACCGATTCATGAAATTTATGATGCATTACAGAAAGGCGTAGTCGACGCAGCCGAATTAAGTTCCCCATGGTCGGATGATCTTGCTAATCTACAAGAAGTAACAGAATACATTTATACACCTGGTTGGTATCAAACTACTGCTGTGTATGGGGTAAGTATCAATAAGGACCATTGGGAATCCTTGCCTGGACATTTACAAACAGCAATAGAAGCAGCTGCTAAAGTAACAGCTGCCGAAAGAAGCACAGAATCCGTTTGGCAGGATGCTATCTCTACTAATAATATGGTTAACGATGATGGAATCATTATTAATAGAATGACAGATGAGGATGCTCAAAGAGTAATTGAGACGAGCAGAAAAGTGCATGATCAGTTTGCTGCCGAAAACCCTGATTTTAAGAAGGTATATGAGAGTATGACTAACTATATGGAAACAATGGAGATATATCGGGATGCCTATGCACCATGGGTATTTGGCTCCAATAATACTCCACAGCTTCAAGAATAGACGGAGATATGGGGAAACGACGCCCATGGAAAAGGGCGTTGTTTTTCAACAAATGTAGACAGATAAATTAGAACATTCCTAGTATCTATAAAAATAGAGAGGAGAGACGTTTATGGGATTTATGAACATCATAATTAAAAAAATCGATGACTTTACTAACTGGGTTGGAAAAATAGCAAGTTGGTCTGTCATATTATTAATGTTATTAGTCGTGTTCGAAGTGGTTATGAGGCGAGTTTTTTCTTCCCCAACTATTTGGACCTTTGAGTCCATTACAATGGTCTTTGGTTTTCATTTTATGTTTGTCGCGGGATATGCACTCTTGCATAAAAGCCTTGTATCAGTAGATATTCTCTATGAAAGGTTCTCCAAAAAAACAAAGGCTGTACTTGATTTAGTAACATACGTTATCTTTTTCTTTCCATTTGTTATTAGTCTCTTGTATCTAGGATATCAATTTGCTGCAGATTCTTGGGTTACAAAAGAAATTTCTAGCTCGTTGTGGGGTCCTCCATTATATCCATTTAAAACGATTATTCCTATTGCTATGAGCATATTAGCTTTACAGGGTATCTCTGAGGTTTTTAAAAGAATATTAATACTGGTAACGGAGGATAAAGAATATGATTGAATCACTCTTTATCATTTTCATGTTTATTGGTTTATTAATTGGATTGGCGACTGGTCACCCGCTAGCTTTTGTGTTAGGGGGAGTCGGAATTATTTTTGGTATAGTTGGTTGGGGATTTGGTATTCTGAATATTTTTATTAATTCCATATATGGAATAATGAACAACTATACTTTAGTAGCGATTCCACTTTTTGTTCTGATGGCAAATTTCTTATCAGGTTCCAAAATAGCTGATGGTTTATTTGAATCTATGCGATTATTATTTGGGAGAGTTAGAGGTGGAATTGCGTTATCTGTTGTATTGGTGTCAACTGTATTTGCTGCTACCACTGGGGTGGTCGGGGCTTCTGTTGTGACTATGGGAGTTCTAGGAATTCCAATACTATTAAAATACGGTTATGATAAGGAACTTTCAACAGGAGTAGTGGCTGCTGGGGGAACTTTAGGAATATTAATTCCTCCCAGTATTATGTTAGTTCTAATGGGTGCTCAATCTAGAGTATCAGTTGGAGAATTATTTCAATCAACACTTATTCCAGGAGTGCTATTGGCTTTCTTATACTGCGTTTACATTTTAATTATATGTTGGATCTATCCTGAAAAGGGGCCTGGATTAAGTAAAGAAGAAGCGAAATCAATTCCTTTAGGTAACAAGATTAAAGGAGTGCTTGTGAATTTGATTCCTCCATTAATTCTGGTTGTGGCTGTATTGGGTTCAATTTTTATAGGCGTAGCCACACCAACTGAAGCATCAGGTGTTGGTGCTTTTGTAGCATTGATTATGTCTATTTGTTACGGCAAATTTAGTTTTAAATTTCTTCAAGAAGCTGTTTATGATACAGCAAAAACAACCGCGATGTGTCTGATCATACTTGTTGGTGCCTCTATTTTTGCTTCAGCATTTTTGACTTTAAATGGAGATCAAGTTCTCCAAAACTTTGTGGAAGCATTGGGTTTAGGGAAATGGGGAGTCTTTGCCATGATGTTCATAGTTACATTTATTTTAGGAATGTTTATCGATTGGATAGGCATTGTTATGATAATTTTCCCTATTTTTCTTCCATTAATAGAAGCCTATGATTTTAACATGTTATGGGTAATAACTTGTCTTGCTTTAGTGTTGCAAACCTCTTTTTTAACCCCTCCGTTCGGGTATTCTCTATTCTTCATTAAAGGGATTGTCCCACCTAATATTACACTGGGGATTATCTATAAGGGGGCATTTCCATTTGTCATTATTATTTGTTTAGTAACTATATTAGCCATCATTTTTCCGTCCCTCATTTTATGGTTACCCGAACTTGTGGGATAAGTTGGTTAGTGAAAGATTTATTAATAGACTTTTATTTGATTAGTCAGATTAGATGCATTAAACATTAGGAAACAGAGGGAGGAAAAAAGTGAACTATCATTTGGATAATCAAATTATTTTAATCACAGGTGGTACAAAAGGGATTGGTTATTCAACAGCTAAGATATTAGCAGATAGTGGTGCTCAAGTCATCATTACCGGTAGAAATTCAGCAAGAGGTGAAGAGGCTAAGTTAAATCTAATAAAAGAAGAAACAAAACGTAAAGTTTCTTTTATACAAAGCGACTTGACTAGTCTGAATAGTATACGAGAATTAGCACAAGAAATTGATAGGGAATTCGGACAGTTAAATGGTTTAATAAACAATGCTCGGTTAGAGGCAAACCCAGCCCTTTTTGAGGATACTACCGCTGAAGATATACCGCAAATAATCAATAATCTACTAATTTCATACTTACAAACAACTCGTGAGTTACTTTTTTTAATAAGAAACTCCCCAAATGGTGCAACTATAGTGAATATTGGTAGCGATGCAGCACGTGTAGGAACTCCGGGTGAAGTAGTAATTTCAGCTGGAAAAGGAGGAATACACAGTGCAACGAAATCACTAGCTGCAGAACTTTCCAGAGAAAATATACGAGTAAATACGGTTTCCATTTCATTAACTTCTGGTACTGGAGGTTACGATGATGTTATGGGGGACCAGTTTAGTAGAAAAATATTTGAAAAGGCAGAATCTAGAATGCGGTTAGGTGTCCCAACAGCTGATGATGTTGCCCATTCCGTTGCCTTTTTGACTTCTCCCATGGCTGCGAAAATAACAGGGCAAATACTGAGCGTTAACGGTGGCTTATCTTTCCCAGGTTAAAATAATGTTTAAAGAGTAGAAGCAATCTTACCATTATTGATTTGCAACTGGTTTTAAGGTGTAACATTAAAGTTCTATGAATTTGTTTATAAATTTTAGACCTATCAAATTTATGGTGATGGGTCATTTTTATTATTGAGAATTTAACTAGATTGCATATTAATTGGGTCATACCAGTCCTAGTGCTAATCAACGATTTTTGATGTTTAGACTGGAAAACAATTGGGACGTACCCTTTGCTTCTTTTTGATTAGCTTTTAGTTCAACGGAATTTTTTGATCTATATAAAAAGGAAGCATAAGGTACGTCCGACAACTGAAAAATAGTTCTGAATAAATGCAAATAGAAAATCGGGCTTGGAAATAGAAGAAGTCTACGGTGATAAGTCTTGTTCAAGAAACCCATTCTGGAAAAAATTAAAGAACTCGAGGAAAACCAGTATATTCCAGTAAGTGCTATGGCCTACAAGTTTGATGAAACGTTTTAGTTAGAAAAAGGATTCAGACGAAGGGTTATGCAAGCAAGGAAACAAAACAGTAAGAAAAAGACGCACGAAAAAAATAAGTGAGGGCAAGAATTATATAAGTATTACTTTGAGAGGTAAAAGTCTAGAGTTGTTCCTTAAGGGACAATTGCGTCAAATACACAATTGGAAAAGTATTAACTGTATAAATCAACACCCCAGAACTTTATGAATACAGTCAGGAACAAAAGACGGAAGAGTTCAAAGAAAAATACAGGAAAGAGCTTGCCAAGAATGGAAAATGGCGAGATGAAAAATTTTTCACGGGTTAAATCGTGCTAGGAGTAGCGTCTAAAAAGCATGACTTTACAATCCAAATTAACTACATTAGCAGTAATTTAAAGAGGATAGCAGTACTACTTTCCTCATAAAACGAGTCACACCCTCTAAAAAACGCCTTCTATCACCATTCTATTTCCAATTCCAATTGAATCCCTCAATAAATCATCGTTCTTTTAATTTAAGTTCAAATAAATGATTTTTTCAGTGGTTTCGATAGTTCGCCATGCTCCTTTAAATAATATGAATGCATTATTTATTGTATCTAAAAGTGATTTTCAAACAGTTTAAACGTGCATACGAACAATTCTTGGCATTGTTCGCAAAAAGGTTTGTAGATGAAGAAAACACCGCAAAAATAAGAGTGAACTGAATAACAATTCACTCTTTAAATAGGCTTATTAACCATTATCTTTAGTCGTATTGCTAACGTCGTTCGTAATTGGATGTGGTTCACCGTAACCTTCAACATTACCCGCATGTTCCTTATGGTATTCTGAACCTGCACCTTGATGGTTATTAGATAATGTACTTTTTTGCTTTTCATTATCATTTGTTTGATTTGCCAAATAATTCACCCCCTAATCATATTTAGAATGCTTAGTGAGGATGAAATTATACAAAGGGGTTACCCAACCATTAGAAGGTCCATTTTCCATATATGTATAAGGAAACATGGGGATGGTTTCTGCGCTTCCATAGTAACCGCTACAGAAATTCTCGCTGATTTCTGAGCTTCCTGCAATTGTAATACTTGCTTTACGTCGTGAGAAACATCAGAACCGTCCCTGTGTTTCTAAACACTATCTAGCAACTTTTTTATCGCACCGACTACCACTTCTGGTTCATCATTTTGTATATAATGAGCACT
>Ga0182742_1003723_pt1 | contig 14553 bp, 13 predicted proteins | sample eDN5th37CBELigMG_FD_128880 | JGI IMG/M metagenome (GOLD analysis project Ga0182742, IMG submission 128880) | Enriched Miracle-Growth compost microbial communities from Emeryville, California, USA - eDNA 5th pass 37_C BE-Lig MG (version 2)... ... | reverse complement strand
CGGTGGCGATCGCCGCCGGGCTGGTCGCCTTCATCAGCCTGTGGTGGCGGGCGCGGCGGCTGCGCGGGCAGATGGGGAACGGACGCGGCATGCATTTCGTGGTGATCCGGCGCTGAGTCGCCGGATCGCGGAACGGAAGGCCCGGCGGCAGGGCGGCCCGCAGGTCGTTCGCGGCACTGCCACGAACCGGCCCGCTCAGGAGACAGGGCAGGCGGCCCATGGACCACCGGGAGGACCGGAAGCCCCCTTTCCCCATTGACCCAGCCCGTCTCTACGACGTTGGGCGGGACGGGGTGCCCCGGACGGATACCGGGATGGAGCCGGAATGGCTTGGCCCGCGGCACCGGCGCATCATCGCCTGGATGGCGCTGGGGGTGGTCACCGAGGGCACGCTCGCCAGCCTCACCGTGATCTTCTTCGCTTTCGGGCTGCGGCTCCTGGCGGCCTGCTTCGCCCTGGCAACGCTTGCGGCCTCGCCGCTGTTGCTGGTCGGGCCCGTGCAGGACTGGTGGCGGCACCGCCGGCCGCACCGCCGCCGGCACCGCAGCCGCCCACCCGATTTCCCGGGAGTGTAGCCCCCGGAACCCCTGCCCGGCGCCCGGCGTTCGCCTCCCGGTTGCGGTGGGATGGAGGCGTGCGATGCGCGCGGGCATGCTGACGGTGGCGATGCTGACGGCGGGGCTGGCATCCGGCGCCCTGGCCCAGAGAGAGACGACCCAGCAGGGGCCGGGAATGCCCTCACCCCATCCCCAGGAGAGGGTCACGCGGCAGACGCAGACGCCACAGACCACCGTCGGCGAGCAGCTCAAGGCCTATGCGGCAACCTTGCAGCAGATCGAGGGCCAGTTGCGCCAGGCCAGGGAGCAGGCCGCCGGCAGCCCGGCGCAGCAGACCCAGGAGGGCGCCATGGCGCCGCCGCATGCGGATCTGCTGCAGGCCATCCGCTCCGCCTGGCGCGGCATGCAGGCCGTGCCGCCGAGCCTGTCCGGCTCCGAGGTCTACAAGGAGGCCGAGCGCCGCATGCGGGGCGATGCCAACGAGGCCCGCCCGACCTGGGAGCCCAACCGCCAGCAGGCCCTCACCGCGGCCGATGACGCCTTGCAGGCCCTGGCCGGGCTGCGCCAGGAGGTCCAGCAGATGGCCAGCCAGCCCGGTGCCGAGGCCCCCGCCCCGGCGGCCGCCTCGGGAGGCAGGGGAACGCGCTAGCGGAGCGCATCCGGGACCGCGGCGGCATCCAGCCCGCATCCGCCTTTCCGCGGGCCGGGCTGGACGGTGCCGGGATCACGCCATCCAGTCGGGATCGGAAACGATCAGTTGCGGCAGGTCCGGGTGCTCCGGCTCCGCCTCGGCGGTCCGCCGCTCGGCGAAGACGAAGACGTCATCCTGCAACTGCTGCGTGTCGGTGTTGCGCAGGATGATGTCCTGGAGGCTGGTGTCCCTGATCTCGCACAGCGTCTCCGCATCGAACCCTTGGTTCTCGTACCAGAGCCGGTCGCCGTCGCGCAGTCGCTCGAATTGGTCGGCGATGATGGCCTTGAAGGTTGGGCCCAGGAAGGCGCCGGGCTCCAGCCTCTCGGCCAGGCCGCCGACCCAGAGATCGATCGCGTCCACGCTGCCATAGGCTTGCTGCAGCGCCTGCGCCGTGTCGGGATCGTCGGTGATCTGCTCGAAGTCGGTATAGGGTTCCAGGCCGAGGGAGGCCCGCATCTCGTTCAGATGCGGCAGGCCGAGTTCACGGCCGCGCTGGATGTTGATGGCTGCCAGATCCTGTCCGGCCGGGGGATCGAACAGGCCGTTCCGCAGGTCGTCCACGATGCGCGCATCCATAGCCTGGGACAGGTCTGCGGCGAGGTGGCGCAGCATGCCGTCCGCCCCGGAATCGGCGGCGAATTCCTCTGGCGGCTGGAAGAAGGCATCGCGGAGGGACAGGGTTTCCCCGGCGACCCTTCCCTGTTCGTCGAGCTTCTCGGTTTCGGCGGAGACGATCGAATGGCCGAAGCGGTACGCCGCTGCGGCGAATTCGACGGAGATGCGCGGGTCGGTCCCGGGGTCGTAGCCCTTGTAGTCGGACAGCCCGTGCTCGCCGAGGAGATGCGGCAGGAACTCGTCATAGGTGATGCGCTCGATCTCTGCCGTGGTGATTGCCCGGGCCTGTTCGTAAAGCTCGTCCCCGGTGAGCTTCGGGTTCTCCTCGCGCAGCCGATCAACCTGGAAATTGTGCTCGCGCACGAACAGGGTGTGGAGGGCGGTCAGGGACGGGTTCTCGGCAGCCCGGACGTCGCCGGCGAGGAACCGGCCGTCCTCGATCGGCAGGTTGTCGCCGGCGGAGGTCCGCAGATGCCCGTCCGGCTCGCGCAGGCTCTCCGCCGTGTCGGCGTCGGAGCCATAGACCATGGAGCCGTCGAGCCAGCCGGTGACCGCGTTGACCGGCTCGCCGGTTTCCGGGTCGGTCCTGGCCCGGCCCATGGGGATGACCGTTCCCGGCTCGAACACCGGGTCATCCTCCGGGACGATGATGTCGACATGCGCCGTGCCGTCGGAGGGCATCAGGTCGAGGTCGTGATCGACAAACTGCCCCCAGGCATACATCATCCCCGAAAGGCCCTGCGGGTTCCCGACCGCGGCATCGCCCTGACCGACAACAAGGTTGCTGACTTCCCTTGCATTCGGGCCGTCGCTGGAGGCTAAGTCGTCCTCCGGGAATTCGGCCCCGCTGAGGCGTATGAATTCGGTATTCGTGGCATTGAAATCGGAATTGGAGTCGTTGTTACCCGTACCGTCGATCTCCCGGAATTCCATGCTGTAATGCTCCCTTGCCAAAGACCTGGGGGCCAGCGCGAGCGAGGGAGTAAGCGCTTGACGGACAGCGGCGGCAGGACGCGAGGCCGCTGGAAGTCGGCCATCCAGGCAGCCCAAAAACCACATGAAGAGGCTGTGCTGTCAACCTAAATATTATGGTGCTGACAGCGTGTATTTCGGATTATTCTGGATGTTGCGGATTCTTCGATGCCGATTGCCAGGAAGAGGGCGAGAGGAAGCCGCCTGACATTCGGTCGGGACTCATCCGTTCGGCCTGCGCATCAGGGCGCCTCCGCCGCCGAGCCCAGGCCGAAGGCCTGCGCCAGCAGTCGGTAGGAGCGCCGCCGCGCCTCCGGATCGTGGCAGGGGGTGAGGATCGCCAGCTCCGCCGCGCCGTGCTGCTCCGCCAGCGCCTCCAGCTTCGCCTTCACCTGCTCCGGCGCGCCGACGATCGCCTTTGCCCGGATACGGTCGAGATGCGCCCGTTCGGCCTCGGAATAGGGATAGGCTTCTGCCTCCTCCACCGAGGGCAGAGGCGGGAAGCGGCCGGTGTCGCGGAACAGTCGCCACAATTCGCGCGACTTGTAGAGGCGCCAGGCTTCGGCCTCCGTCTCCGCCGTCAGGGCGAAGACGCCGAGCGCGGCATGTGGCGCCGTCAGCCGGCCAGGAATCTCGGGATGCGGCCGGAAGCCCTCGCGGTAGAGATCCATCGCCTCCATGCTGCCGCGCTCGGTGATGAAATGCGCGAAGCAGTAGGGTAGGCCGAAATAGGCCGCGACCTGCGCGCCGTAGTCGCTGCTGCCCAGGATCCAGACCTGTGGCCGCGTCGGCACCACCGGCGAGGCGGTGACGGAACGGAAGGGATGGCCCTCCGGCAGCCCCTCGCCCAGCCAGCCCAGCAGGTCGCGCACCAGGGCGGGGAATTGCTCCGCGGCCTCATTGGCGCGCGGGTTCAGGGCGAAGGCGGTGCGGCCGTCGCTGCCCGGCGCGCGGCCGAGGCCGAGGTCGATCCGCCCCGGCGCGATTGCCTCCGCCACCCGGAACTGCTCGGCCACCTTCAGCGGGGAGTAATGCGGCAGCATGACCCCGGCGGTGCCGATCCGGATGCGCCGCGTGGTGGCAGCGATGGCAGCGACCAGCATCTCCGGCGCCGATCCGGCATGGGCCCCGCTGTTGTGGTGCTCCGCCAGCCAGTAGCGGGCATAGCCCCAGGCATCGGCGTGCCTGGCCAGTTCCAGCGTCTCCCGGATCGCTTCATCGGCGCCGCGGCCGGAGGCGATGGTGGATTGGTCCAGGATGGCGAGGCTGAGCGGCATTACGGTCCTCCGATTCGGGAAGGTGGCGCCTCGCGCCTCAAAACGCCACCCGCCCGAAGATCCCGGTCAGCAGCGCAAAGAGGATGCCGCCGACCAGGAAGCCGACCAGCGTGCCGTTCATGCGGACATATTGCAGGTCGCGCCCGACCCGCAGCTCGATCTTCTCCGTCACCTGCGCCGTATCCCAGCCGCGCACCACCCCGGCGATGAATTCGGCAAGCTGTGCCCGGGCATTGGGCAGCATGGTGGCGATCACCGCCTCCGTCGCGCGATTCAGGCGGGCGCGGGCCGCCGGATCCTCGGCCAGCAGCGTGCCGATATTGGCGAAGGCGCCCTCCAGCAGGGCGACGGTGCGGCCCTGGGGATTGGCCGCATCGGCCTCCAGCGTCGCGCGCAGCCGGGCCCAGATATCGGAGAGCCAGGCGGCGACGGCCGGATGCTGCACCGCGCCGCGCAGCGCCCGGCCGACCGCGGCGGCACGCTCCGGGTCGTTCTCCAGCCGGTCGATCTCCTCGTGCAGCCAGGTCTCGAAGGCGGCGCGGAGGTCGCTGTCGGACAGCTCCATCCGCGACAGTTCGGCATTCACGGCCGAGAGCAGGCGGCGGGCGACGGTGGCGCCGGCCAGCCAGCCGATCAGCGCCCCGCCCTCGGCCCGCACCCGCGCCTCGATCGCGGCGCGGAGCTGGTCCTCCTTCGCCGTCAGCAGGCTGCGTATCTGGGTGATGGCCAGGTCGAAGACCTCCTGGTGCCGTCCGCCCTGCATCAGGGCGCGGAGCGCGCGGGCCAGGACATGGGCGCCGGCCGGGCCGCCGGCCAGGCGCGGCAACAGCCGGCCGAGCAGCCGCCGCGCCCGGCCGTCCTCCAGGCTGGCCAGCACGCGCGGCAAGCTGGCGGCCAGCGCCTGGGCGGCCGGGCGGGTGGCGGCGGGATCGGCCAGGAAGCTGCGCAGGATGCCGGCCAGGTCCAGCCGGCCCAGCACCCGCCGGACCTCCGCCTCGGTGAAGACGTGGTTGGCGACGAAGCGGCCGAGCCCCACCCCCAGCCGCTCCTTCTGCCTCGGGATGATGGCGGTGTGCGGGATGGGGATGCCGAGCGGATGGCGGAACAGCGCCGTCACCGCGAACCAGTCGGCGATGCCGCCGACCACCCCGGCCTTCGCGGCGGCCTGGAGCATGTCCGTCCAGTAGCCCGGGGGCAGGCGGTAGGCGAGCAGCATCAGCCCTACCATGACCAACAGCAGGGTAGTGGCGATGGCGCGGTGCCGCCGCAGTCGGACGCGCAGCGCGGCTTCCTGCTCGGCTGGGGTGGTCTGGGCTGGCGGCGCCTCCGGTCTGGCGCGCTGGGGAAGAAGCAGCATCGCCCTCGAAGGTAGGGAGGGGGGCGGGTGGTGGCGAGGGTGGAAGGTGGCGGAAGTCGCCTGCCTCGGCCGATACCCGGGGCAACCTTCAGTTGCAATTGCGCGCAAAGAATATATTCTTCTCGCGGACTGGCGAATGAGACACCCATGCCGCACGGCGACGTCCTGCCCGCCCCGGAACCGCGCCCGCTCTCGCCGGCCGACCGGTCGAGGATGTGCCGCTTCGCGGCCTCCCTTCCGCAGGCGCATCTCGAATTCGCCGGGACCGGCACCGGCCGGGTCCTGGCCATGCTGACGGTGACTAAGCGGCGCTTCCTGTTCGAGCGCGTTGGCCAGGGCATCCGGGTGCGCGACATGTGCGAACGGGCTTGGCTGGCCGAGGCCGGGACGATCGAGAGGGTGCTCGCCGCGCTGCACGACCGGCTCCGGCCCCACCTAGCGGGTGAGGGCATGCCCGTCGGGCCGGAGACGAAGATCCGCCCCGAAGTGCCGGAAGCCACGAAGCCGCCCAGCAGTCGCCGGGGGGTGGGCGAGCGGGCGATCCTCGTCGTCGAGGACCAGCCCTATTCGGCGCAGGAATGGGAGGAATTGCTTGGCCGGGCCGGATACCGCCCGCTTCTGGCGCCTGATGGGTCCGCTGCCCTGGCCACGGCGGCCGGTCTCCGGCATCCTGCCCTCGGGGCAGTGGTCAGTCTGCAACTGCGCGGCGCGATGGGGGGGCGGGAGGTGGTCCAGCGCCTGCGGCAGCAATTCCCCGGCCTGCCGGTGGTGGCGGTGACGGGCCTGCCGCCGCCCGCGCCGCAGGCCGATCTCCGTGGCCTGGGGGGACCGACGGTGCGGCTGGTCAAGCCCATCGAGGCCGGCAGGCTGCTGCAATGCCTGGCCGATGTCATCGCCGCCAGTGGCGGGGCGGCTGAGCGGCCTCGATGACCGCAGGGCCGTATGGCCCGGAAGCCTGAGTTGGCGCCGCCAACGTGCAAGCGACTGCCTCGCCGGTCAGGCGCCACCCTTTCCTGCCCTTGACTTCCTGCCCTTGACGCCTTGCCGCCGGTCCTGGCGGTTCAGGGGGCGATCTTTGCCGTGGTCCCGTGCAGCCCCGGTCGGGAGCCGCCCTTCTGCCAATGTGATCCTCGTCACATGCCCGGGGCCGTGGCCGGGCCGGTCTGCGAACCGGATTTCGGCCCGGACCCTCACTGGCTGGCCGGCGCCATCGCCTCTGCCGATGGCGACAGTATTGGCACTGCTGCGGCTCCCTTGGTCGGGCCCGAATCGAGGCCGGAAGGAGGTCAAGGGACTATTGTATGCAACGCTGATGTTCTATATTTGTTCTTGTCTGTCCAGCCCAGCCGCCCGTCCCCCAGCCAGGCCCGCCCGCGGCGCCCGGACCGGCGGGCGGCCCAGGTGCCCGACCAAGAACAGGACAAGGCCCAATGAACGAGATCGTGCGTGACCGAGAGGCCGACCTCCCCCGGATGAGCCCGGTGGACCTGCGGTCCTACTGCGACCACAACAGCAAGATGCGCGAGAGCCTCGACATCTCGAAGATCGCGCCGGCCCTGGTCCGCGCCCAGGCCATGATGGAGAACCCGGCGCGCAACCGCTCCGTCCAGGTGCGCACCCAGGCGGGCTCCTACCAGTTCCGTTACGCGACGCTCGATAAAATTACCGATCTGGTCCGCCGGGCCCTGGCCGAGAACGGCCTCTGCGTGCTGCAGCCCATCATCAGCACGGAGCGCGGCGCCGCCCTGGTCACCCGCCTGCTGCATGAGAGCGGCCAGTGGATGGAATGCGAGATCCTGCTGCCGCCGCTCGGCGCCAACCCGCAGGCCTTCGGCTCCGCCGTCACCTATATGCGCCGCTACTCGATCAGCGCCATGCTGAACATCTCGGCGGATGAGGACGACGACGCCAACCGCGCCGCCGGCAACCATTACCAGGACCTCCCCGCCCGCAAGGAGCGCAACCCCCGCCAGCCGCGCGAGGAGGCGACCGATCTCGGCGAGGTGGTGGGCGATGCGGTCGCCCGCACCCTGGTCAACCGCGCCCGCCTGGCCGAAGGCGTGGAGGAGGGCCATGCCCTGCTCGAAGCCTGGCTGCAGCGGGCGACGGTGCTGGAGAAGCTGCGCGGCACCAAGGCCTGGGATTCGCTGGAGCGCGAATTGGGCTCCGGCCTCAAGCGCAGCCTCGGCGTCGAGCCGGCAGCCGCCTTCATTGCCGCGCTCCGGGCCAGCGAGCCGCAGCACATCGCCACCCTGCAGCAGCACTGGGAGGGCAAATGGGCTGAGACGCTCTCGGCCATGCAGCAGGAGGCGCCGGCCACCTATGCCATGCTGCGCCGCCATGTCGCCGCCCAGATCGCCCGGGTGCGCGCCATGACCGGGGAGGAGCCCGCGCCGGCCGTGCCTTCCTTCAAGGCACAACTCAAGGATGCGGCCGGCGAAGTGCTCTCCGACCCCATCGCCGACCCCGTGGCCTTCGCCGAGGCCTATGCGGAAGCCTGGCGCGCGGAGGAGCCGGAGCGGCGGGCGCGGCTGGCGCGCAACAATGTCCGGGCGCTGGGCCAGGCGGCGAAGGATGCCGCGGCGCGGGCGGTGCTGGACGGGCTCTCGGCCGCGGCGGAGGAGGCTGCGCCGGAGCCCCAGCCGGCGGGCTGAGTACCAGGGCCGCAGGCCGTTCGCGGCGGTGCTGCGTAACCCCGGCCAGGAAACGCCGGCCCGGCAAGGAGCCGGGCCGGCGAAGGGCAGTCGCCAGATAATCTGGCATCCGCTGGGAACCTGGCGGTAACGGCCGCGCCTGTCACGGCTGCATTCGGAGCGGATGCGGCACGGCCGGCGGCGGTGACGGTCAGGTGATGGCCGCAGCCCGGTGCCTGGGTGGTGCCGGCGGCATGGGGCTGGTACTCGCCTCCCATGCAGGACGACAGACAGGAGAACGCATCCGCTGCCGCAACGGATGCGAAAGCGCAGGCTGCTGCCGAGCGGGCCCAGAAATACCGGGAGCGCTTCCGCCGCGCCCAGGCCATCGCCGCGCAGGCGGCCCGGAGCCGCGCCGCGGGCGGGCAGCCAAGCGAGGCGGAAGCGGCGCGCCTGATCGCCGAATTCCATGCGCGGGGCGGCCGGGTCACCGTCTGCCCGCCGGCGGAGGAGCCGCCGCCCGACCAGCCACGTCCGCAGCGCGGCCGCCGCTGAGGCCGGGCCACTCCCGCTTCGCGGAGGGGCGGTCGCTCCACAGACGCGCGGGAAGTGCTAAACCCCGCGCCCCGGGCCGGCGGGCACCGCCGGCCCTTCCTGTCTGTGCTCCTGACCAGCCAGAGTCCGTTCGGAGACCTCGCATGCGCCTCGATGCCATTCCCATCGGCAACAACCCGCCGGACGACGTCAATGTCGTCGTCGAGGTCGGCGTCGGCGGCGAGCCGATCAAATACGAAATGAACAAGGAGGCCGGCACGCTCTTCGTTGACCGCTTCCTCTACACGCCGATGCGCTATCCGGGGAATTACGGCTTCGTACCGCACACGCTGTCCGACGACGGAGACCCGATCGACGTGCTGGTCGCCAACACCCGGCCGATCGTGCCGGGCGCGGTCATCAATGTCCGGCCGGTCGGCGTGCTGAAGATGGAGGATGACGGCGGCGGCGACGAGAAGATCATCGCCGTGCCCTCCTCGAAGCTGACGAAGCGCTACATCAAGATCGAGAGCTACCAGGACCTGCCGCAGATCACCCTCGACCAGATCCGGCACTTCTTCGAGCACTACAAGGACCTGGAGCCCGGCAAATGGGTGAAGGTCATCGCCTGGGGCGACGCCGATGAGGCCCGCCAGCTCATCCGCGAGGCGATCGAGCGGAACCGGCAGACGAAGGGCTGATCGCGGCGCGGGGCGGTGCCGCCTCCCGCCCAAGCCTCAGCGGTAACGGATGCGGGTGACCCGGGCGCGGAAGAAGGGAAAATAGGCCGTCGTTCCGAAGTGGTTGCCCGCCGCAAGGCGGGTGGCCACGGTGTATCCCTGGAAGCTGCCGCTCTCCTCGACGGTGCCGCCGAAGGGCTGGAGGCGGAAGACGCGCTCCGGATTGGCGTCGCTCCACCGCGGCATGGCAAGGGAGAGCAGCCGCCCATCCTTCGCCACCTCCAGATCCAGGGGGAAGTCGGCGCCGCGGTGGCGCACCACCGCCCTGGCGTGCCGGGCGTCAATTGGCTCCCAGCGGACATCCTCGCCCGGCAGGAGGGCGGCGGGCACCCAGAGCGCCGCCTCGGCGATTAACCGCGCCGCGGCGGAGCGGGCGATGTCCGGCGTCCCGCCCGCCCTGGCGACCGGAATCGTGCCGAGCAGCCAGAAGCGCGTCCATGCCTCGCCCCCGGCGCAGGCATCCGCCCCAGAGATGCGCATCGGCCAGCGCCCGCGCATGGAGGCGATCCAGACGAAGCCATGCGGCGGGGCGAGAAGCTGGCGGGCGCGCATGCGCAGGTAGCGGGGGGCATCGCGGTCGCCGAGGCCGAATTCGCCCTCCATCTCGATCTCCGCGACGCGCCGCGGCGGCGTGCCGGGTGCGATGGCGTGCAGGATGTGGCGCCTTGCCGGGGCGGGGAGGCCATCGGCCATTGCCGGATCGAAGCCGGCTGGCGGCCCGGCGGCCTCGCCCTGGGCGGCGAGCCATGCCCAGGCGGCGCGGGCACGCCGCGCATCGGCCAGCCGGACGGCCTGCGCCCCGAGCAGGCCAAGCCCGGCCAGCCCGGCGGCGGCCAGGACCGGGATCCCGCCTTTCCCAGACCTCTCGGGCATCGCTGCGCCTCGGACCCGTCCGGGACGATCGCAGGCTAGCCGTAGACCAGGGCGGTCTCCATGCCCCGCGACATCTCCTTCGGCACCTCCTGCCCGGTCAGGCTGAGCGCCACGGCCTCCGCCACCCGGATCCCGTCCACCCCGGCGGAGAGGATGCCCCCGGCATAGCCGGCGCCCTCGCCGGCCGGGAACAGGCCGGCGGTGTTCAGGCTCTGGAAGCGCGCGTCGCGGCGGATGCGGATGGGGCTGGAGGTGCGCGTCTCCACCCCGGTCATCACCGCATCCGGGTGGGCGAAGCCGCGGATCTGGCGGTTGAAATGCGGCAGCGCCTCGCGGATCGCCGTCACCACGTAATCCGGCAGGCAGGTGGCGAGGTCGGCGGGCGTCACCCCCGGCTTGTAGCTGGGCGCCACCGCGCCGATCGCGGTGGAGGGGCGCCCGGCCAGGAAATCCTCCACGCGCTGCGCCGGGGCTCGGTACTCGCTGCCGCCGGCGAGGAAGGCGGCGCTTTCCCATCGGCGCTGGAACTCGACACCGGCCAGCACGTCGCCCGGATAGTCCGCCGGAGAGATGCCGACGACGATGCCGGCATTGGCGTTGAATTCGGCGCGCGAATACTGGCTCATGCCATTGGTGACGACGCGGCCCGGCTCGCTGGTCGCGGCCACCACCCGGCCGCCGGGGCACATGCAGAAACTGTAGACGCTGCGGCCATTGGCGCAGTGATGCACCAGCTTGTAGTCGGCGGCGCCGAGCAGCTTATTCCCCGCATTCGGCCCGAAGCGGGCGCGGTCTATCCAGCTCTGCGGATGCTCGATCCGGACGCCGATGGAGAAGGGCTTGGGTTCCAGATACACGCCGCGGTCGCGCAGCATCGCGAAGGTGTCGCGGGCGCTGTGGCCGATGGCGAGCACCACATGGTCGGCCTCGATCACCTCGCCGCTTTCCAGCACGACGCCCTCGATGCGGCGGTTGCCCTCAGGGTCAGTGGCGATCCGCAGGTCCGTGACCTTGGACTGGAAGCGGTACTCGCCGCCGAGGGATTCGATGGTCGCGCGGATGCTCTCCACCATCGTCACCAGGCGGAAGGTGCCGATATGCGGCTTGGAGAGGTAGAGGATCTCCTTCGGCGCCCCGGCCTTGACGAATTCCTCCAGCACCTTGCGGCCGTAGTGCCGTGGATCCTTGATCTGGCTGTGCAGCTTGCCGTCGGAGAAGGTACCGGCGCCGCCCTCGCCGAACTGGACATTGCTCTCCGGATCGAGGGTGGAGCGGCGCCAGAGGCCCCAGGTGTCCTTGGTGCGCTCCCGCACCAGCTTGCCGCGCTCCAGGATGATCGGCCGGAAGCCCATCTGCGCCAGGACCAGCCCGGCCATGATCCCGCAGGGGCCGGTGCCGATCACCACCGGGCGTTTCGGCCCCGGCTCCGGCGCGCGGGCGACGAAGCGGTAGCGCATGTCGGGGGCGGGCTTGAGGTGCGGGTCCCCGGCATGGCGGCGCAGCAGGCGCGCTTCGTCCCGCACCTCCAGGTCCAGGGTATAGACTAGGCTGATCGCCGCCGGCTTCCGCGCGTCATAGCCGCGGCGGAAGATGGTGAAGCCCAGCAGGTCCGAATCCTTGATGCCGAGCCGTTTCAGGATCGCGGCGCGGAGCGCCGCCTCGGGGTGGTCGAGGGGCAGGCGTAATTCGGTCAGTCGCAACATTCGGGGGATCGTCCGGGGAGGGCGTGAAGATAGGGGCTGAAGGGCCGCTTCCCAAGCTTGTCCGGCGGCCAGGGGATGTTATGTAATAACGTCATGCGGCTTCCCTGGACCGACCCCCTGGCCCTGTCCTCCGGCTCCGGCGCCCGAATGGCGCTGGCGGCGGCAGTGGCGGCGGCGCTCTGGGTGGCGGTGGCCTGGGCCCTGGCGGCATGAGCGCCGCCCTGGCCTCGGAGGTGCCGGAGATCCGCATCTCCGACCTCACCATCTGCCATGAGCGGCGGCCGGCGGTGCATCACCTTTCCGGCCGTTTCGCGCCGGGCAGCCTGACCGCGGTGGTCGGCCCGAACGGCGCCGGCAAGACCACCCTGCTGCGGGCCCTGGCCGGCCTGCACCCGCCGCAGGAGGGTCGGATCGAGCCGGTCGGCGGCAAGGCCCGCATCGCCCTGCTGCCGCAGCAATCCGCGCTGGACCGGAGCTTCCCGCTCTCCTGCCTGGATGCCGTGCTGCTCGGCCTCTGGGCCGAGGCCGGACCATTCCGCGCCATGCCGAAGGACGCCAAGGCCCGCGCCGAGGCGGCGCTGGAAGCGGTCGGGCTTTCCGGCTTCGGGCGGCGGCCGGTGGGCAGTCTCTCCGCCGGGCAGTTCCAGCGGGTGCTCTTCGCCCGGCTGTTGCTGCAGGACGCGCCTGTGATCCTGCTGGACGAGCCGCTCAACGCCCTGGATGCCCGCACCGCCGCCGATCTGCTGGCCGTGGTGAAGCGCTGGCATGGCGAGGGGCGGACGGTCATCGCCGTGCTGCACGACCTGGAGCTGGTCCGCCGCGAATTCCCGAACACCCTGCTGCTGGCCCGCGACTGCCTTGGCTGGGGCCCGACCGAGCAGGTGCTAACCGCCGCCAACCGCCTGCGCGCCCGCATGATGGCCGAGGCCTGGGCCGAGGAGGCCGAGGCCTGCCGGCGCAGCGAAGGGATGCGCGCCGCCTGATCCCGGACCTGCTCTTCGGCCCCTTCGTCGAATTCGGCTTCCTCCGCCGTGCCCTGGTCGGCTGCCTGGCCCTGTCCGTGGCGGCGCCGCCGCTCGGCCTGTTCCTGATGCTGCGCAGGATGAGCCTGACGGCCGACGTGCTGGCGCATGGCATCCTGCCCGGCGTCGCCGCCGGCTTCCTGCTGGCCGGGCTCTCCGTCCCGGCCATGGCGGCGGGGGGGCTGGTGGCGGGCCTGGCCGTGGCGCTCGGTGCCGGCGCGCTGTCCCGGGCGACGGGAGGCCGGGAGGATGCCTCGTTGGCCGCGCTGTATCTGGTGGCGCTGGCGCTGGGCGTGGCGCTGATCTCCTGGCGCGGCGGGGCGGTGGAGCTGACGCAGCTCCTCTTCGGCAGCGTGCTCGGGGTGGATGACGCGGCGCTGCTGCTGATGGCCGGCACCGCGACCCTGACGCTGGCGGCGCTGGCCCTGGCCTGGCGGCCGCTGGTGCTGGAATGCTTCGATCCGGGCTTCGCCGCCGCGGTCGGCGCCAAGGGCGCCTGGTGGCATATGGGCTTCCTGGCCCTGGTGGTGCTGAACCTGCTGGCGGCTTTCCAGGCGCTCGGCACGCTGATGGCCGTCGGGCTGATGATGCTGCCCCCCATTGCGGCACGGCACTGGGCGCGGGGCGTGGGCGGCATGGCCTATGCCGCCTGCGGTATCGCCGCGCTTGCCGCCTATGCCGGGCTGTTGCTCTCCTTCCATCTGGATGTGCCGGCCGGGCCGGCGGTGGTGTTGAGCGCCGGCCTGGCCTGGGCGATCTCGGTGCTCGCGGGGCCGGTGGATGGGCTGCTGCCGCGCCTCATCCGGCGGAGGCATCTGGCGGGTTAGCGGCCGCCGACGGGGATCGCCCGGATCGCGTATGCAGCATACTGCGTAACGGCCCCAATCCGCCCCGGATCTCGTTTAGAATAGCGCGGTGCCGGAGACGGCGGACACCGCGAGCCGCGTGAAAGGCGGGCCCGGCGTGGGGACGGATCTTCCATGGAATGGAGCGTAGCGCGCGTGGCCGCCCGGGCTGCGCGCCGGGGAAAACCTGGGTGGCGACACGACCGCTCTCGTTCTTGGCAATGCGAATCCGGGATCGCCTTCCATGACGATTGGAAATCCACTGCACCACACGACGCGCGGCGCGCTCCTCTCGGCGGTCACTGCAGCGGCCCTGCTCGCCCCTGCACCCATCGCCCAGGCCCAGCAGGCCCCGGCGCCGCATCAGCATGGTCCCGTCGTCGCCCCCTCCGCCGGCGCCGGCCGCGTCGAGCTTGGCGGCTATCAGCGTGACCTGCCGCGCGGTGCCGCCGCGCCCACCAGCGACGAGACACCACCGCTGCTTGACACGTTCGGCCGGCTGAGCTGGCCCTCGGGCACCTCGAACCTGCAGGCGCAGGCCTATTTCGATCAGGGCTACCGCTTCGCCTGGGCCTTCAACCATGCCGAGGCCGCGCGCGCCTTCCGCGCCGCCCAGGCGCTCGACCCCGATTGCGCCATGTGCTTCTGGGGCGAGGCCTGGGTGCTCGGGCCGCACATCAATTTCGGCATGGAGGAGGATGCCAATCGCCGCGCCCTGGCGGCGCTGGCGG
>Ga0182742_1003721_pt1 | contig 14557 bp, 10 predicted proteins | sample eDN5th37CBELigMG_FD_128880 | JGI IMG/M metagenome (GOLD analysis project Ga0182742, IMG submission 128880) | Enriched Miracle-Growth compost microbial communities from Emeryville, California, USA - eDNA 5th pass 37_C BE-Lig MG (version 2)... ... | reverse complement strand
GTGTTGAATTGGATAATGCATGTTTTGCCTCCGTAACGGTGTCTTCATTGATCGTACCAGGGAAAACCTCGTTCCAAGCTAGTGTTGCACATGCGGTAAAGATAAAATGATTTGATTCTGCGAAACGCATCCAATTTTTTAGCAATAATGGAATGATTCCTTGAATCTCATTCAAGGAATACTTTCCACTTAAAAATAGCTGAAAAGTTTTTAAGTATTGTTGGGATAGAAGCTTCCATGATAACTGTTCAGGAAGCTCTGATTGTTGCAGTAACAAATTAAGTTCGCGCACCCAATCAAGTAGCTCTGCTTGTTCTTCGTAATTTTCCCAAAGCTTAAAAACAATCTTTTCAAAACGAATACGATCAAGGCGTAACATGTACGATAAAAACGGAATATACTCTTCAGGTTTAAAAATGGTGGTGCGTTGTTCATCGCAATATTTTTTAATGATATCGATCCATTCTGGAGAGTTAGTGCGCATAAATTCTTTCATGGCAAGATGAATTGCGTTAGCCCAATCTTCAATTTCTTCAAAGAAGAGACGGGCAAGTTCAGTGACTCCAGGATAGTCAGGGTGGTTGTTAATGGTTTCGCTAATAATAGACGTGGCTTCATGGGTACGACCGTCTTTTACGTAAAGCCTAAATAGCTGTAAAGAAACTTCTGTATGAAGTACTATCGACTCTGTACTTACTCTTTTATAGATTTCCTCTGCAGTTGAGTATTGCTCTAACTCCAAGTAAGCATCTGCGATATTCTTTTTGGCCCACGGTGCTAACTCATTTTGAATACTTTCCCACTTAAAGATTGCTGCTTCAAAGTCTTTGTATAGGAAATACACTTCCCCTTGCGCGAATCGAATGGGTGTTAAGTCGGGAACGTCCTTTTGTTGCTCCCTATAATATGCTTCCCCAAGTGAACGTACGGGAAAATCCGTTTCTTGTTCAATTAGGGTTTGATAATATTTTTTCTGAACGAATTGCTTCTCTGATGTCATAATAATTCCTCCATATTTTTTCTCCCCATTCATTTTAATAACCGATAGAGTAAAATATGCTAAGATGCTATGTAACTCTTCATTGATTCTGTTTATTATAATATGATTCTACATAATTCGGAGAAAAATATCTTTTTATGTCGTAAAATGAACAAAAACACCTAGCTCAAAGGAACTAGATGTTTATATCCAACTCAACCACGATGGTTGTGTCTCACCCTTTGTAGTTGATGACGGTGTGGTAGAGGAGCTCGGTTCCGAGTGAGATATCCTCAATTGTTGAAAATTCCTTAGGATTATGGCTGATTCCGTCCTTGCATCTCACAAAAATCATGCCGTATTCGCAAACGTATGACATGGAAAGAGAATCGTGAAAAGGACCACTCATTAATTCAATTGGATTTAGGCCGATCACTTCACTTTGTTGCCTCATGATATTCATTAATCTTTCAGAGCAATACCTTGGTTCGCTATTGGTATCCTCCGAAATGGTATAGCGTAAACCATGAGTTTCCGCTATTTCTTTGATTTGATTTCTTAGGTTAGCTTCAAGCACATGTCTTCGATTAATATCAATATCACGTAAATCGACAGTAAAGGTTACTTTCTCAGGGATTATATTTCGAGAGTCTGGGAATACTTGTAGACTTCCGACGGTTCCGACGGTTGGTGCATATGGGTCCTGGCTAGCCAGCTCGTTTAGTGCGACAATTACTTTCGCAGCACCAACTAGCGCGTCTTGTCGCATGGACATCGGAACGGATCCAGCATGACCGGCAAAACCTTCGAATTCAACAGAAAGCCAAAGTGGTCCAGATATACCTGTCACAATTCCAACAGGAACCCCCTTTGCTTCTAAAATAGGACCCTGTTCAATATGAAGTTCTAAGAAGGCACCAATCACCCCTTCCTTATACTGTGAATCCTTAAATTTAGTTGGATCACAGCCGAATTCGATTAGTGCTTCTCTTCTTGATACTCCATTTTTGTCCTTCCTCGCAAGCTCTCCCTCTTCTAGCTTGCCAAGTATTCCTCTGACTCCAAATAAACCTTTGTTAAATCGGCATCCTTCCTCATCACAAAAGGCAACTACTTCGATGGGAGTATCAGGGACTATGTTTTTTTCTATCATCGTTTGGACAACTTCTAGGGCACCCAATACGCCAATTACTCCATCAAATCTTCCTCCATAAGGCTGTGAGTCGATGTGAGAGCCTACCATTAATATAGGTGCATTAGAATTCTTCCCTTCTAGTCTACCAATTAAGTTTCCAAAATGGTCAATTCTTGCTTTTAAACCGGCATCCTCCATCCACCTTTTAACTGTCTCAACTGCTTGCTTATCTTCGGTCGAGAGTGCTAAGCGGCAAACACCTGTATCGGAAATCTTTCCAATCTCCGCTAGCTCATGTATTCTTTTTTCAAGTCGCTCTTTATTGATAGAAAGTGTTCGTAGTGTCATCTATATCCCTCCTTCCCCTTTAAATGGTTGAAACGTACGGAAGATTATGTGCCATAGCAACTCCTTCGTAAACGACCTTCCCATCAATGACATTTAACCCTTTAAATAATGACTTGTTTTCGGCAAATGCTATTTTATAGCCTTTGTCAGCTATTTCGATAATATATGGAACCGTGACATTTGTTAGCGCAATGGTTGACGTTCTTGGAACAGCCCCAGGCATATTTCCAACTGCATAATGGACGACACCATGCTTTATATAGGTTGGATCGGCATGGGTGGTCACATGTGTAGCCGTTTCAAAAATTCCTCCCTGGTCAATGGCCACATCAACAATGACAGAGCCTTCCTCCATGAGTCGAACCATTTCTTCTGTTACTAGTTTAGGAGCTTTCATACCAGGAAGAAGAACCGCACCAATTACTAAGTCCGAATCCGCAACCGCTTGGGCGATCGTATATGGATTCGACATAAGTGTGGTTATAGATGAGCCAAAGATATCGTCTAATTCTCTTAATCTTGCTGCACTAACATCAAGGATCGATACCTTCGCACCAAGACCAATAGCAATTTTCGCTGCATTGGTTCCAACAACCCCTCCACCGATAATCGTAACCTTCCCACGATTTACACCAGGAACACCACCGAGGAGGATCCCTTTTCCACCCTTACTTTTTTCTAAATAGGTGGCCCCAATTTGAGCAGCCATTCTTCCTGCTACCTCGCTCATTGGTGTTAATAATGGCAAACTGCGATCGGGCAATTGAACAGTTTCATAGGAGATGGCGACTACCTTTTTCTGAATGAGTGTTTCTGTTAACGTAAAATTGGCAGCTAAGTGCAAATAGGTGAATAAAATTAATCCTTCATAAAAATAAGCATATTCACTTGGAATGGGTTCTTTTACTTTTATGACCATTTCGCATGCCCAAGCTTCAGCGGCCGTTTCAACAATACACGCTCCCGCTTCTATATACTCTTCATCAATGAAACCTGAAGCCAATCCAGCTCCCTTTTCTACGAAAACATGATGACCTTTTGTGCTTAATTGTAGGACGCCAGCAGGTGTAAGAGCAACGCGGTTCTCTTGGCTTTTGATCTCTTTTGGTACTCCGATTTTCATAGCATTCTTCCTTTCTAGTCATTTGGAAAACGCACGATGCTCTATGTTTATTTGACGAGCTCCTCTAGTTCAGACGTGACGGTTGTAAATAAGAAGTCGAGTTCTTCTTCTTTAATGGATAATGGGGGAGATAGGGTCAGAACGTTATTAAATCCAGCTACGGTTGCTCCGTTCTTCCCAATTATAAGTCCTTTTTTCTTACAGCCAGCAATCACTTGGTTCACCAAACCTACATCTAATGGTTCCTTAGTAGCTTTATCCTTTACGAGTTCAATTCCTATTAGTAACCCTTTTCCACGAACGTCCCCTATGAACGGATGGTTCAGTAATCTTGTATTTAATCTCTCTTTGAGTTGTTCTCCTAAATTTTTAGAACGATCAAATAGTTTCTCTGTTTCCATGATCTCTAGGTTTTTTAATGCAAGAGCACAAGCAGCCGGATTGCCACCGAATGTATTAACATGGCGGAAGTATTCGTATTCTTCACTACCTTTAAAAGCTTCATAGATTTCCTTTTTGACAGCTGTTGCTGATAATGGAAGATAGGCGCTTGTGATCCCCTTTGCCATCGTAACTATATCAGGCTGCACTCCATAATTCATGAAGCCGAATGCTTTCCCTGTACGACCAAATCCACATATTACTTCGTCAACAATTAATAGTGCTCCGTGTTTTTCACACGCTTCCTTCACGCCCATCATATAGTTATCAGGCGGAATGAGTATCCCTCCTCCGGTAATGATCGGCTCCATGATAACTCCAGCAATCGTTTCGCTAAGCTCCCATGTCATCACTCGCTCAATATCTTTGACAGAGTCGAGTTCTGAGGCTGGACTGTCCATTTGATCATTTGATCGATAAGAATCAGGTGGTGACACATGAACGAATCCAGGAGCTAGTGGTTCATATTTATACTTTCTCTGTGCCTGCCCCGTTGCAGCAAGAGACCCCATTGTGTTTCCATGGTAGGCTCGATAACGAGAAATGAATTTATATCGTGAGTGGTTCCCCATTTGCTGATGATATTGTCTTGCTATTTTAAATGCGGTTTCATTCGCTTCTGAACCGCTGTTCGAAAAAAAGATCACGTATTCGTCGCCCAAAAGTTCATTAAGCTTTTCAGCTAATTGAATCGCAGGGGTATGGCTTTGGGTGAGTGGGAAATAAGCCATTTTCTTTAGCTGCTCATACGCAGCATCAGCAAGCTCTGTCCGACCATATCCTACATTGACACACCAAAGACCAGCCATTCCATCCAAAAAACGATTTCCTTCATGATCCGTTACCCAAGCGCCTTCTGCTTTTTCAGCAATCATCGTACCGTTTGGATTGTAAGGTTTCATGGAATGCCATACAAAGTCTTTATCTTTTGTTAGAAAATCTTCTCCTTGTTTCATTTGAGCCATCGCAAATTCCCCTTTCTCACCCAGTTATGTTTTTAATAGTCAAAACGGGATGTAATCATTTTCTTTTTTGTAAAGAAATTGACGCCATCCTTTCCATTTACATGTAAATCGCCATAAAAGGAGTCCTTCCAGCCAGAGAATGGGAAAAAGGCCATAGTTGCAGGTACACCAACATTGATTCCTAGCATGCCAGCGTCTGCTTCTTCTCGGAATTGACGAATAGCAGCTGCATCCTTTGTATAAATGGTTGCTCCATTACCGTATCGGGACTTGCTAATAAATGATAACGCTTCATCTAGATCTTTTGCCCGTAATAGGCTTAAAACTGGGGCAAATATTTCATCTTTTGCTATCTTCATATCAGGAGAAACATGGTCGAAAATCGTTGGTCCAAGAAAACTACCTTCCTTATGCAATTCCATCTCTGGTCGCCCGTCACGAACGAGAGTGGCCCCTTCTTTTACACCGATATCGATGTACTGTAACACCTTCTCGCGGTGAGAATCACGGATAACTGGTGTTAGTAATACTTCCTCATTCAGCCCATTTCCGATCAGTAATTCGTCTGCCTTCTGTTTAAGTGCAGCTACAAATTGTTCTCCATCCCCAACAACAACGACTGCACTACATGCCATACATCGTTGGCCTGCGCTTCCAAAAGCAGAGCTAATGATATGTGAAACTGCTTTTTCAATATTGGCATCAGGCATGACGACATGATGGTTTTTAGCACCGGATAATGCCTGCACTCTTTTTCCATGCGCAGCTGCACGCTCGTATACATACTTTGCAACCGGTTGTGACCCAACGAAGGAAATCGCCTTTACATCCTCATGTTCGATCAGCCCATTTACGACATCATGTGCACCATGAACAATATTGAGCACTCCTTTGGGAGCTCCGGCTTGAGTAAATAGCTCAACTAGTTCACTTGCTAAAAGAGGCGTCCGTTCCGACGGTTTTAATACAAAGGTGTTTCCACAGGCGATCGCAAGTGGGAACATCCATAGGGGAACCATCATTGGGAAGTTAAAAGGTGTAATTCCACCGATTACCCCTAACGGATAGCGATACATTTCGGAATCAATATCTTCTGCAATATTAGATAAAGTTTCACCCATCATCAGCGTAGGAGCGCCCGCGGCAAACTCGACGCATTCAATTCCACGTTGAACCTCTCCATAGGCTTCCTTATACGCTTTGCCATTTTCTTTTACAACTAACCGGGCGAGCTTTTCATGATTTTCTGTTAATAAATAATGGTATTTATATAGAATCCTTGCTCTTTTTGGCACGGGAGTGTTTTTCCACGTTTGAAATGCAATGGTTGCTGCTTTTACTGCTTGATCAACGTCCTCTTTTGAAGAAAGGGGAACGGTTGCAATCAACTCTGAGGTTGCAGGATTAAGCACTTCCAATGAATCTGAACTATAAGACTCAACCCATTCTCCGTTAATATAGTTTTTCAACTTTACGGTATGCTTTTTGATTACTGTCATTCGTGCATCCCCCTTATAAATAATTAGTTATCTTCTAGTATTATTATCAAGGATATGCTCCCCTTGTGACATTAGACGTTTTGTGAAAAAAAGCTTGTGTTAAACTTTACATTTTGCCTTCTTTGGGGACTAACTGACGTCCTCCTTTCTCTTTCTTCAACTGGGAAGTAAGAAGGAATTCGTGAGATAAAATCATGAACTCAATGGCAAGCCTTTTTTCATGATGTAAAAAATCATCCCCAAGAAGCTTTTCTAATTTTTCAATACGATGGTAGAGCGTTTGACGAACGATAAATAAGCGCTTAGCGGTTTCCTGTTTGGACCCGTTACAGGCTAGATATGTTTTTAATGTTTCTAATAACTTTCCATTGTACATATCGTCATAGGTTAGAACGGGTTCGAGATACTCCATGACAATTTCTTGTAGATTAACATGTTTATTTAATAATGAAATAAGGCGGAAAATATGCAGATCATCATAAAAATGACATTGAGAAGGTACGGTTAAACGGTCTTGGATGCGGATTGTTTCTAAGGAGGTTAAATAGCTTTCATGAACACGGGCTAATTGTGGGACAAATTTACCTATAGCAAGTACAAATGGGGTTGTTTGCTTAGACATTCTTAGATCTGATTTTTCTAATCGTTGAATCCCTTCCTTCATCCGGACCTTCCACGTTGAAGCGTTTCGTTCGTTAATGAAGATAAAAGTAATCGTATGCTTCTTCTCAATGGAAAAGAGTGTAAATCCTTGAGGTTCAAAAAAAGCACGAACGTATAAATTGAAATAGGTAATATCAAGCGTGGAAAAGTCTGAGATTGATTCTAACTTAAATTGACAAACAACTGCCCCCTTCGGCTTAATTTTGGGGAAATGATAGCCCAAATAGTCATGAATAGCATCTTCGCTATGTTCCCCATCGAGCCAAGCTGTAAGCCATTCAGATTCCTCAATCCTTTTTTTCTCTTCTACATATAGTTGTCTCAAAAGGAGCTGCGCCAGTGCGGTTGCGGTTCGATCGAGTATTAAGTGATCAAATTCTGTAAGAGTGCGGTTTTCCGCAAGAAGATATAATTCTGCATATGTATCTCCTAATATATGAATGGGGATTTTTGTTATCGTTTGAGGGGCGAAATCGGCACCTTGATTAATCTCATCATGAATCAGTTGAATAAATTTCTTTTTTTCACTTGTTTTTACATCTGGAGAAAATTGCATTTCTTGATTGTTAAAGACAATCACTACTTGAATCTGTAAGTATTCCTTTGTAAACTGAAGGATTTCCTTTGTATGGCCGAACGTAAGTAGTTTTTTGTTTAGTTCCTGTGTGTAGCTTTCAAGCTCCGATATCATTTGATATTGTCGATTGATAAGGATGGAATGAATATCTTGTGTGATTTCAACAAACGGTACTTCATTGTGAAAAATGAGTAAGGGAAATTGGTGCAGGTTACAAAGATCAATCACTTCATTTGGTATATGCGTGGTGTATGTACCTAGTTCAATGCATAATCCGGAAGCATGTACTTCAATTAATTGCTCCACAACAGATAAAAATAACTCCTTGTTATCATGTAGTAAGGCACAAGTGGATAAAATAAATTCTCCTCCACGCAAAAGCTTGCGAATATTTGTTACCTCTACAATATGTACCCACTTGACTGGTCGAATAAGTCCCTCTTGACCTGCGAGAATCTCAATTTCTTCAAAATGTTTTCTTTGTAATAAATCTCCTACTGTAATATATGATTTCAAGAAACAGCCCCCTTCCCACTTCAATTGTAAAAACGTGAGTCACTCAGACATTGTCTGTGTGACTCGCGTTTGTGTTAAGCTCCTTTTTGCTGTTTTATGATCATTACAGAGAAATACTTACGCCCTTCAGCTGTAGCTACATGCAAGGTGACGGTTTCTTTTTCATCAGATTGTTCGTTTATGAAGTCAACAAAAGATCCGCTTAATGTTTCTGTGACACTTTTTATCGTAAATCCTTTTTGAATGAAAAAATCAATCTTATCTCTTTCCTGAAGATATTGTTGGTATTCGGACATAAGGTGTCCCCCTTTTATACTTGTGTGTTAACTGGCTCTGTGACAAGAACAGATTCTTCTCCTGCTTCTATATCCCAATCACGTCCGACGGAGATACCGAGGTATTTTTCGTCGCTAGGATCTATAAGCTCAGCTTGCTCATATTTTTGAAACCACCAATACTTGGCTAAAAAATAGTAAATAATGGCCCCTACCAAGAATCCAACAATAAAGGAGTACGTTGATAAATAGTATGCTGCTGCGCCTCCAATGATCCATGAAATCATTCCAGCAAGATTGACACCATTCATATATTTGAATTGCCCATCTGCTTCGTATAGGTCTGTCACGTTTACTCTTCTTTTACGAATCACATAATAATCGGTAAATAATATACCAACGATGGCTGATAAAATCCCACCAATCACGAGTAGAGCTGGAACAATTACTCCAAATAAACTCCATGGCTGAACAACAATTCCAATGACACCGGCGATGATTACTCCAACCCAGAACGGAACTTTCGGACCGCCAACATTGGAAAAAATCGTCGCCGCTGGAATAACATTTGCAGAGGTATTGGTTGACCATTGTGCTAGAACGATCATAAGGAGAAGAATACCTAGAATAAAGCCAGTAGCTGCTTCCTGTAGAGCAACGACCGGATCATAATTTAATACAGCAATATAGGACACTGCACCGATAATGACCATAAACGTGTTTGTAATTGGCATGGCAATGATATTCCCAAAAATTTGAGCTTTGTTTCGTTTAAACCAATTTCTTTCGTTTTTTGGAGCCTTGATAAAACGAGATAAGGAAGGCATATCTGCGGCAAGAGTTGCCCAAAAGCCCATATTTGCCATAACAACAACCATAAATGCGGTTAAGGCAGCACCACCAGTAACCGGACTTTCCACCCAAGTCCAAACGTCTCTTCCTTGCTCAATCGCTTTGTCAGAAAGGGATGTATACATCCAGGCAGAGATAATAATGATGATCGGAGCGGCAAGGTCAGCGAACCGTTCAATTGCTTTAATTCCTAAGGCGGTGTTTACTAGTTGAACGGTAGCAAACAATACGAAGCAAATAAACCAATTATCAAATTGAAAAAGTGCATTTAGTATTCCGTTCATTGCAGTTGCACCAAAATACGTATTAATACCAAACCAACAAGCAGCGGTTACTCCACGAACGATGGAAGGGATATGAGTACCGATGGTTCCAAAAGGGGCCCTCATATAGACTGGGAAGGATAATCCATGTTCGATTCCGATGTCTCCAATTATTGTCATAAAGATTCCGATTGCGACTGAACCAATGATCGTTGCTACAATTACCCAGCCAAGAGGAAGACTCTGTACACCAGAGCCACCAATCGCAAATGCTGCTAAAACGACTGCCATCCCTACCCAAATAATTGAAAAACCTAATGATCCAATTTTCTTATCGCTGTGGGAAATGGGAAGTAAATCTGGAGACTTTAAATAACCACTACTTTTTTTCATTAAACCACTCCTTTTCTAGTTTTTAATATATAAAATTTTCTGAAAATGTAATTCTCAGAAAATTTATATCCCTTCCCATTTGCATTTTTTGATTTAAATTGGTACGGAATTGCTTTCCATTTCTAGCGTTTTTCCGTACCTTGCTCGTTTAATATATTGTCCTCCACCAATTGTTCCGACAAAGGCTTTGTCACGAATGACAAATTCTCCTCTAGATAGAACCGACACGGGTTCACCGATTACTTCCATTCCTTCAAAGGCATTGTAATCAACCGCCATATGGTGTGTTTTGGCTGAGATCGTACGCTCAACATTCGGGTCAAATATGACGATATCCGCATCTGTACCTACCGCAATAGTTCCCTTTTTCGGATAAAGACCAAAAAGCTTTGCCACCTTTGTAGATGTGATATCTACAAACTGGTTTAAAGAGATTCTTCCTTTTTTTACACCTTCAGAAAACAAGATGGATAATCGGTCTTCGATGATGGGACCTCCATTTGGAATTTTTGAAAAGTCACCCTTACCAAGACTTTTTTGGCCATCAAAATCAAAGGAGCATTGATCGGAACCTATCGTTTGCAGCTCACCTGTTTTGAGAGCATTCCATAATACATCTTGGTTCCATTTTTCACGCAATGGCGGTGACCACACGTATTTGGCTCCCTCGAAATTTGGTTTTTCAAGATAGGACTGATCAAGAACTAAGTATTGTGGACAGGTTTCTCCCCAAATATCAATACCTTTTGAACGAGCTTCTGCTATTTTCCTAGCTGCCTCTGCACAAGAAACATGCACGACGTACAGTTGTGAATCAGCTAGCCCTGTTAAAGTAGCCGCTCTTCCAGTTGCTTCCCCCTCGACCTCAGGTGGTCGGGTTAATGCATGGTAAATAGGGTCTGTCTGATTCAACTCAAGTGCTTTCTTTGTTAAGAAGTCAATCACATCCCCATTTTCGGCATGTACCATCACGAGTGCTCCATGCTCCTTCGCCGCTAATAAGGTACGGAATAAAGTCTCGTCATCCGCCTGAAATACATTTTTGTATGCCATAAACACTTTAAAGGATGTGATTCCCTCTTCCTTCATGATTGTTGGTAGCTCTTCTAGTACTTGGTCATTAATTTCACCGATCATTAGATGGAAGCTGTAGTCAATTACCGCTTTTTCTTTTGACTTATCGTGCCACACTTTGATGGAATTTTTTAATGGTTCCCCCTTATTGGTCAAACAAAAGTCGATAACGGTTGTCGTTCCACCAAAAGCTGCCGCGATTGTCCCTGTTTCGAAATCATCTTTTGTTACGGTGCCGCCAAATGGCATATCTAGATGTGTATGAGGATCGATTCCACCGGGAAACACGAATTTTCCTGTTGCATCAATCACTTCTGCGTCGTTCGAAGGGAGGTTATGACCGATTTGATGAATGGTTCCATTTTCAATGAGTATGTCAGCTTGATACGTATCTGTTGCTGTTACGACCGTTCCGTTTTTGATTACTTTTTTCAAGTCTGTTTCCTCCTTTAATGATCTATCTTTTTATAATGTCTGCATCACAAGCTATGGCACCTAGTGCTGCTTGCCTTTCGTTCCAAGTCATAGGTGGCAGCTCGTTTGGTAGTTCAACCATGTCAATTGCACCGTCAACAGGACAAACAATCGAGCATAAATTACAACCTACACAATCTTCTTCTCGTACTCGTAAGATACTTTCTCCATTTGCTCCTTTTAACATATCAATGCACTGGTGAGAAGTGTCCTCACAGGCGATATGACATTTATTGCAATTGATACATACATCGTTATTAATTCTTGCAACGATTTTATAATTAAGGTCCAGATTTCCCCAATCAGAGTATTTAGGCACAGATTTCCCCACAATATCCATGACCGAAGCGATTCCTTTGTCATCTAAATAATTGTTTAAGCCTTCAATCATATCCTCAACAATTCGGAAGCCGTGATGCATGGCAGCTGTACACACTTGGACGCCTGTGGCTCCCATCAACAAAAATTCCACGGTATCTCTCCAGTTTGAGATTCCACCAATTCCAGAAATCGGAACATTAATATGGGGATTTCTCGCACATTCACCGACCATATTTAAGGCAATCGGCTTTACTGCGGGTCCGCAATATCCGCCGTGCGCTCCTTTACCAGCAACATGAGGAATGGTGTTCCAAGTATCAATATCGACACCAGCTAAGCTATTGATGGTATTGATCATGCTGATGGCATCTGCACCACCCCTTGTTGCTGCCTCAGCTGTAACGGTGATATCGGTAATATTCGGCGTGAGCTTAACAATGACGGGTGTTTGGGCAACTTCCTTTACCCAATACGTTTGTTTTTCGACTAGCTCAGGTACTTGGCCAGAGGCTGAACCCATTCCTCTTTCTGCCATTCCGTGCGGGCAACCAAAATTGAGCTCTAACCCGTCTACACCTATTGCTTCAACCTTTTTGACAATCTCATGCCACTTTTCTTGTTTGGGCTCTACCATAAGAGAAGCAATGATTGCGTGATTGGGGAATTTCTTTTTGGTTTCCGCGATTTCCTTCAGATTCACCTCAAGTGGTCGATCGGTGATCAGTTCAATATTGTTAAAGCCTGCCACTCTTTGCCCGTTAAAGCTTACAGCAGCAAATCGAGATGAAACATTCAGAATCGGTTCTCCAAGCGTTTTCCAAACAGCGCCACCCCAACCCGCCTCAAAGGCTCTCTGCACTTGGTATCCAGAGTTAGTCGGGGGAGCTGAAGCGAGCCAGAAAGGATTCGGGGATTGAATCCCTGCCAAGTTGATACGTAAATCTGCCATCATCATACCTCCTTGAATTCAGTAGCCCTTGATTAGGCGGTTTCAGATACGGTTTTGTTAATCATTTGGTGGATGGCGTGTGCAGTTTTCTTTCCTTGTTGTGCTGCGGAAACAACCATCGCTTCTCCTTGACCTTTTCCGAAAATAACATCTCCACAAGCAAATACTTTTTTGTTGGAGGTTTGGTATGTGTTTTCGTTAATAGTAACGACTCCACCATCATGCTCGAGGTTCATCTCCTCGATGAGATTAACGTATCTAGACTGGCCAATCGCTTTTATAACAGCATCCACTTCTAATTGAAATTCAGATCCTTTTACCGGAACAGGCTTCCTTCGACCATCCTCACCTGCTTCGGTTAGTTCCATCTTGATACATTCGATGGCTTTTACATTCCCAAGCTCATCTCCGATAATTCTGACGGGTGCGGTTAACCATCTGAACTCGACTCCATCCTGCTTAGCAAATTCATATTCAAAGTCATACGCAGTCATTTCCTCTAGAGTTCTTCTGTATAAGATCTTTACATTTTCAGCTCCGAGTCGAACAGAACAAGTCGCGCCGTCAATTGCCGTATTACCGGCGCCGATAACAACGACTTTTTTTCCAAGGAACTCATTAGTAATAGGACTTGTTTTCGTTTGTTTTACAAACTCAATCGCATCATATACTCCTTGTAAATCTTCACCCTCAATTCCTATATTAGGAACACTAGACATGCCAATCGCTAAAATAACCACATCATAGTTTTCTAGAATTTCTTGGACAGAGATGTCGATGCCAACCTTTGTGTTTGTCTTAATTTTCACATCGACACTTTCCACTTGTTCGACTTCCCAGAACGATACTTCCTTTGGCAGTCGGAACGAGACAATACCGTACGTATTCAATCCGCCAGCATGTTCAGCTGCTTCAAAAATGGTAACGTCATAGCCGAGGATACCGAGCTCTCTCGCAGCAGATAGTCCGGCAGGTCCACCACCGATTATGGCAACCCTAGTACCATTTTTCTTACCAGCTTTAAAAAGAATTTGATTATTTTTCATAGCCCAATCGGTAGCATATCGTTGTAGGTTTCCAATCATAATTGGTTTAGTAGAATGGTTGAGTACACATGAGCCTTCACATAATTCTTCTGTTGGGCAGACACGGGAGCAGCTTGCGCCAATTGGGTTGGCTGACATGATGGTGGTTGCGGAACCTTTTATATTTCCTGAGGCTATTTTTTTAATGAAGGTTGGGATATCAATCCCTGTTGGACAGGCTGTAATACAAGGTGCATCATAGCAATAAAGGCAGCGATTTGCTTCCTCTACCGCCTCTCGATTGGAAAGTCCAGGATGGACCTCCTGAAAGTTAGCAGCTATATGATCGTAGGAAATTCTCGATTGTTTTACCGTACTCAAATGTAAATACCCCCTCTAAGCTTTTTGTTTTTTTCTTGCTATCTAAATTGAGGTCATTTTCTCATACGTTTCCGGACGTCGATCACGGTAAAACTGCCAAACATCTCTTACTTCTCGAATCATTTTTTTATCCATTACTCCAATGATTACTTCATCTTTGTCTCGGCTACCCATGGCCACAAAGCTTCCTCTTGGATCAACGAGGTACGACTGGCCATAAAATTCGCCCATATTCCATGGACCTTCATAGCCAACCCGATTGATAGCGGCCACGTAATAACCGTTGGCAACTGCATGGGCAGGT
>Ga0182742_1003720_pt1 | contig 14561 bp, 15 predicted proteins | sample eDN5th37CBELigMG_FD_128880 | JGI IMG/M metagenome (GOLD analysis project Ga0182742, IMG submission 128880) | Enriched Miracle-Growth compost microbial communities from Emeryville, California, USA - eDNA 5th pass 37_C BE-Lig MG (version 2)... ... | reverse complement strand
CCTGCTGGAGCAGCGGCTGGACATGGTGGTCTATCGCGCCAAGTTCGCGCCGACCATCTGGTCCGCTCGCCAGATCGTCAACCACGGCCACATCCGCGTCAACGGCGTGAAGTGCAACATCGCCAGCCGCCGCGTCTACCCGGGCGACGTCATCAGCCTGGGCGAGAAAGCCAAGGAAATGGCGCTGGTGGTTGAGGCGCAGAGCCTGCCCGAGCGTGATATTCCCGACTACGTCGCGCCTGACGGCACCGACAAGGTCACCTTCACCCGCGTGCCGACGCTGGACGAAGTGCCGTATCCGGTGACGATGGAACCGAACCTGGTCGTCGAGTTCTACTCGCGCTGACTTGGCATTCCTGACGGAACAAGAGGGGCGGTCCTGCGGGGCCGCCTTTTTTGTTTTTTACTTTCGCTTCAGCGGCTTGCGGAACCTGTAAGCCACAACATCGTTGATGAAGCACTATGAGAAAGTTTCGCTTCGTCACCCCTCATCGCATCGGCAAGTGGTATAATGACCTGCATCTGGCGCAGCGCTTTGCGAACGCCATCGGAGCCGGTTTCCTTGACGGCAGCAGTGGGCGTTTCGTGGCTTATCCCGGCACCCGGCTTGAGGTCGCGGAGCCGGGGCCTCAGGCGCAGCGATAATCGAACGGGCCCGCGGTTCGCTCATAGCAAACCTTGCTCGGCCGTTCGCCTCAATGGCGGGGGCGGAGTGCGATGGAGCCGCCGCGTTCCCCGGTCACGCACCCCGGGAAAGCGGCGCGCATTGGCGATCCCGGTTTAGCCGGCGGCGAAAGGTGCCATGGACTCCTTTTCGTCGGCACCGTCGCGGTTGTCGCGCAACTCCGCAACGTCAGGCGCGCAGGTAATCGTCCCGAAACCGGGTGGCAAAGGCGGCGAACCGATCTTCGGTGATCGCGCTTCTCATGGCGGCCATCAACTGCTGGTAGAACGCCAGGTTATGCTCCGTCACGAGCATGGCCCCGAGAATTTCGCCCGCCTTCTGCAGGTGATGGAGATAGGCGCGGGAATAGGATCCGCAGGTGGCGCAGGTGCAACGCTCGTCGAGCGGGCCGGTGTCTTCTGCAAAACGAGCATTGCGCAGGTTGAGCGGCCCTGACCAGGTGAAGGCCTGTCCGTTGCGCCCGGAGCGGGTGGGCAGCACGCAGTCGAACATGTCAACGCCGCGCTCGACGGCACCAACCAGATCGTCCGGCTTGCCCACACCCATCAGATAGCGTGGCGCATCCTCCGGAAGCTGGCCCGGCGCGAAGTCGAGCGTGGCGAACATCGCCTCCTGCCCTTCCCCCACAGCCAACCCTCCGATCGCGTAGCCGTCGAAACCGATCGCCCGCAGCGCTTCGGCGGAGCGGGCGCGCAGCCCCTCATCCAAAGCACCCTGCTGGATGCCAAACAAGGCGGCGTTCTCCGCATGCTCTCCGCCGGCATCGAAGGCGTCGCGACTGCGCTTGGCCCAGCGCATCGACATTTCCATACTTGCCTCGATTTCGGCGAAGGGCCGGTCGGTGCGCGGGCACTCGTCGAAGCACATCACGATGTCGGAGCCGAGCAGGCGCTGGATCTCCATCGAGCGCTCCGGGCTCAGCATGTGCTTCGATCCGTCGAGGTGGCTGCGGAACTCCACGCCCTTCTCGGTCAGCTTGCGAAGGTCGGACAGGCTCATGACCTGATAACCGCCGCTATCGGTGAGGATCGGGCGGTCCCAATTCATGAAGCGGTGCAGGCCACCGAGCCTCGCCACCCGCTCCGCACCGGGGCGCAGCATGAGGTGGTAGGTGTTGCCGAGGATGATGTCCGCACCTGTGGCGCGAACAGCCTCCGGCTTCATCGCCTTTACAGTGGCAGCCGTGCCGACGGGCATGAAGGCGGGCGTGCGGATCGTGCCCCGGCGCATGGCGATGGTGCCGGTGCGCGCGCGGCCATCCGTCGCCTCCACGTTGAAGGCGAAGCGGGGTGCTTGGTTTTCAGAAGCCATAAACGAGTGTGAATCGCGTCAATGTATCAGTGGAGACGGCGCCGGGAGGCGGGTCGCTGTTGTAGTCGACCGTATAGGAGAGGCGCGTCGTCAGCCCGTCGGTGATCGTGGCCTCCAACCCCGTCACCAGCAGCACGCTGGTGGAGGCAGAGGTGATGATCGCTGTCGCCGCTCCAGCGGATTCGGCGACAAGGTCCGTATCCTGCGTCAGGGTCAGTTTCGGCAGGATCCGCCAATCGAAATCGAGCCCTGCCAGCGCGCCGAAATTGTCTTCCGTGGCCCCGCCAATCAGGTCGGTGCGACGCCAGGCCGGCCCCGCCTTCAGCGAGAGATCCAGCGCTTGAGTGTCGACGACATGGTAACCGAACCCGCCCGAAGCGGAAACGCGCGAAGTGAATCCCTGGAAGCGGTCCTTCTCGAACTGCGCCAGCGCATAGGCAAAGAGGTCACCGTTCACGGTATAGCGGGGCTCATAGGCGACGAGATATTGCTCACGCGAGGTGCGCCCGTTGCTCCGCTGATAGTCGATAGTTGAGCGCAAGCGATGCTGCCAATCGAGGCCGGTGCGCTGCAGGGATAGCCCTACGGTGAGGCCCACATTCTCACTGTTTCCGGTGGACTGGAACGCGCCGATTTCCCCCCGCCCCTTCCAATTGTCAAGCAGGCCCGCGTTGCGGAGCGCCAGCTCCTTCTCCTTCGCCTGCGCTGCAGCGAGTTCCCGCCGGTGGGCGAGGAAGGCCTGGTTCAGTGCATCGATCTCCGAAGCGTCATCCGGATTGGTTTTTCGGGCGAGTTCGATCACCGTGGCGACCTTCCCCGCATCGCCTGTCTCGATGGCGGCGTCGATCATCGCGCGCACCGGCGCCGGCAGTTCCGCTTGTGCAGGCTGAGCTACGGCGAGCGCGATCGACGCGGCAGCGGCGGGAAGCGTCAGACGGCGAAGCATGAGTCTTCGCTAGCGGCTCATTCTCGTAACCGCCACCCGGTGCGGAAGATGAACGCGATGATCGCCACGCATATTGCGAGGAAGGCCAGTGTCATCCCGAGCGACAGGCCGATCGGGAAATCGGACGTGCCGGTGAAGGTCCAGCGCAGGCCGTTCACGAGATAGACGATGGGATTGACGAGCGCGATCGTACGCCACGGCTCGCCCAGCATGTCGATCGAGTAGAACGTGCCGCCAAGGAAGGTCAGCGGCGTCAGGATCAGCATCGGCACGATCTGCAGCTTCTCGAAACCGTCGGCCCAGATGCCGAGGATGAAACCGAACAGCGAGAACGCGGCGGCCACGAGGACGACGTAGCCGACCGCATAGAACGGATGAGCAATGTCATAGTCCACGAACAGGGTCGCGGTGGCGAGGATGATCGCTGCCAGAACCAGCGACTTCACCGCAGCCGCGCCGACGAATCCGATCAGCGTCTCCACAAAGCCGACCGGGGCCGAGAGCAGCTCGTAGATCGCCCCTGTGAAGCGCGGCATGTAGATGCCGAAGCTGGCATTGCCGGTGCTCTCCGACATCAGCGTCAGCATGACGAGGCCCGGCACGATGAAGGCGCCGTAGGAGATGCCGCCGATCTCGTTGATTCGCCCGCCGATCGCGGAACCGAACACGACAAGGTAGAGCGAGGTGGTCAGCACCGGAGAAAGGATCGAACCGAAGGCAGTGCGGAAGAAGCGCGCCAGCTCGTTCTTCAGGATGGCGACGGCGCCACGAAGGTTCAGCCCCATCAGGCGGCCCCCGCCGCAGCGGGTTCAGCGCCGTGCTCCACCAGGCCGACGAAGATGTCCTCCAGGCTCGATTCGCGAGTGTCGATCGCCTCGAAGGTGATGCCCTCTGCCACGAGCAGGCGCAGGATCTCGGCGATCTCCCGCTTGCCCCTGCCGGTACCGTCCCCGCCCCGGTAGTGGAGCGTGCGCCCGCCATCCTCCATCGCCACCGGGAAGGATGCGAGCGAAGCGGGAAGGGCCACCAGCGGCTGGGCCAGCGCAATCCGCGCCTCCGTCCGCCCGAGCTTGCCCATGATGGCGTCCTTCTCATCCACGAGCAGCAGTTGGCCCTTGTTGATGACCCCTACGCGGTCAGCCATCTCCTCCGCCTCTTCGATGTAGTGGGTGGTGAGGATGACCGTGGTGCCTCGCTCCCGAAGCTCACCGATCTGGCGCCACATGTCGCGCCGAAGCTCGACATCGACCCCGGCGGTCGGCTCGTCCAGGAACAGCAGTTCCGGATCATGGCTCAACGCTTTGGCGATCATCACCCGGCGCTTCATGCCGCCCGAGAGCTCGCGAATCTTGGCCTTGCGCTTCTCCCACAGGCTGAGGGAGCGGAGCACCTCCTCGATCCGCGCGCTGTCCGGCGGGCAGCCGAACATGCCGCGCGAATAGGCGACCGAGCGCTCGACCTGGTCGAACATGTCGAAGCTCAGCTCCTGCGGAACGAGGCCGATGCGCCGGCGCACGTCGCGCCAGTGGTGCGCCACGTCCAGCCCGAAGGCTCGAATCGTGCCGGCACTTGGCCGCACGAGACCGCACACAGCGCCGATCAGCGTCGTTTTTCCCGCACCATTGGGGCCGAGCAGCGCGAAGATCTCGCCCCTGCGGATGGTGAGGTCCACGCCGGCAAGCGCCGTGGTCCCTCCCTTGTAGGTCTTGGTGAGGCCGCGAATGTCGAGGATAGGATCAGGCACGGCGCGGACAATTGGCGTGCCGCGGCAGATTTGCAAGCGGCCCGCTCAATCCGGCAGCAGCAGGCTGGAATCGCCGTAGCTGTAGAAGCGGTATTCGTGGGCGATCGCGTGGGCATAGGCTGCCTGCATCCGCTCCAGCCCCATCAGGGCCGAGACCAGCATGAAGAGGGTGGATTTCGGCAGGTGGAAGTTGGTCATCAGCCCGTCAATCGCGCGGAAGCGGTAGCCGGGCGTGATGAAGATGGCGGTGTCTCCTTCGAACGGGCGGATGATTCCGTCCTCTCCGGTGGCGCTTTCCAGCAGGCGCAGGCTGGTGGTCCCGACGGAGATGATCCGCCCGCCGCCTCGGCGCGCCGCATTCAGCCGATCGGCGGTTGCAGCATCGATGCGCCCCCATTCCGAGTGCATTGCGTGGTCGGCCGTATCCTCCGCCTTGACCGGCAGGAAGGTGCCCGCGCCGACATGGAGCGTCAGTGTCTCGCGGCCCACTCCCGCCGCGTCGAGCGCCGCGAGCAGCTCCGGCGTGAAGTGCAGCGCCGCAGTGGGAGCAGCGACGGCTCCATCCTGACGCGCGAAGATCGTCTGATAGTCTGCTCGGTCCTCCGCATCGGTGGGGCGCTTCCCGGCGATGTAGGGCGGCAGCGGCATGGTGCCCGCGCGCTCCAGCAGAAGTTCCACCGGCTCATCGCCAGCGAACGCAAGGGTCCAGCTGCCGTCCGCGTGCCGCTCCTCTGCCGTGGCCGCGACTCCTGCGGGAAACTCCACAAGATCGCCCTGCTTCAGGCGCTTCGCGTTGCGGATGAATGCCTGCCACCGCCGGAGATCGATGCGCTTGTGCAAGGTCGCGCCGATCCGCGCCTCTCCGCGCCTGCCTTCCAGCTGTGCCGGGATCACTCGCGTATCGTTGAAGACCAGCACATCATTGGGCCGCAGCACGCCCGGCAAGTCACGCACGGTGCGATCCTCGAACCCGCCTTCCCCAGGAACGACCAACATCCGCGCCGAATCGCGCGGTCGCGCCGGGCGCAGGGCTATACGCTCCGGCGGGAGCTCAAAATCGAACAGGTCAACACGCATGACGGCCCCTCTAGCGCTCGGGCGCGGCAGAGGAAGCCCCGGCTGTGCTTACTCGCTGATCGAGTTACTGAGGCTCTCGGCCGTGAAGACCTCGACCGGGGTGGTCGACTCGGGCTGCGGCAGCTTCTGCGGCTTGCCATCAGCGGCGATGGAGGCCTGAAGGACCCGCGTCGGATTGGCAGGCGGCTCGCCCCGCTCGATGGCGTCAACCGCGTCCATCCCGGCAATCACGCGGCCGAAATTGGTGTAGGTCCGGTCCAGCGAGAATCGCGGGTAGAATACGATGAAGAACTGGCTGTTCGCGCTGTCCTCATCCGCGGCGCGCGCCATGGAAACCGTACCGCGAACATGGGGGAACATGTTGAACTCCGCCTTCAGGTCCGGAAGATCGGAGCCGCCGCGGCCGGTCCCCGTGGGGTCGCCCGTCTGCGCCATGAAGCCGTCGATCACGCGGTGGAACACCACGCCATCATAGAAACCCTGCCGGGTCAGCGTCTTGATGCGCTCTACATGGTTGGGGGCCCAGTCCGGCATCAGGCGGATCGCCACGCGCTTGCCGTTCGAAAGGTCGAGGAAGAGGATGTTCTCCTGATCCTTCGTCAGGTCCGCATCCACTGCCATGCGCATCTGCGTCTGCTGCGCGCCTCCGGCAATGGCCGCAGCGATGGCGGCTTCGGCCGATTCCTGCTCGTTCGCAGTGGGCCGCGCTGTATCCTCCTGCCGCTGCTGGGCAAAGGCATGGGCCGGGGCCAGCGTAACGGTGAAGGCGAGCGCCGCGGCAAGAAGGCGTTTGATCATCGTATCCAGGCGATAGTGGTGGAAGGCCGCTCCCCTACAGGGCGGGCGCTGACAGTTCAATGAACGCCTTCATGGGGCCCCACGCTGCCCGCGCTCGGCCACGCGAGCAATTACCTGCTCGCGCACTTCCGGGCTGACGAAGCGGGAAATATCGCCGCCGAAAAGGGCGATCTCCTTGACCAGCTTGGAGGCGATGGGCTGAAGCGAGACGTCGGCCATCAGAAAAACCGTTTCGATCCGGTCGTTGAGCCGCTGGTTCATGCCCGCCATCTGGTATTCGTATTCGAAGTCGGCCACGGCGCGCAGGCCGCGCACGATCACGTTCGCGCCCAACTCTTCGGCGAAGTGCATCAGCAGCGCGTCGAACGCCCTCACCTCCACGTTGGAGAGGCCCTGCCGCGCCACTTCCGCCCGAACCATGTCGCATCGTTCTTCCGGCGTGAACATCGGGTTCTTCGATGGGTTGGTGGTGACGCCGATGATCAGCCGGTCCACCAGCTTCGAACCGCGCCGGATGATGTCCGCATGGCCCAGGGTCACCGGGTCGAAGGTGCCGGGGTAGAGACCGATGCGGCTCATGAGCGGAAGTCCGCGCGCAGATCGACAACGTTCGGCTCGAAGTCGTGCTGATACCAGATTACGTAACCGTCGCCCTCGTAGCTTCCGGCAGAGGTGCTGCCATCGGGCGAGGCAAGGCCACCGTGATACTGTGGCACCCAACCGGTTTCATCGAGCCGCTCCAGCCAGTTATCGATGCAGGTTGTGGTGGCCGCGAATTCTAGAATGACGCGCACGTCATCGGAATGAGCAACCCGGGACTGCCTAGCATCTGTCACCCGCAGCGAAGAGCACTTCGGCAGGGATGCTGTCTGATGCGCCTTCTCGAGCAGCGCTGTGTCGGCCGATGAGTTTTGGCACCCCGGCAGCAATGCGGCGAGTGGCAAGAGCCCAATCGATCTCAATGATCCCGCTCCACCACGTAACGTGCCAGAGCACGCAGCAGGTCTGCCTCCGCGCCATGGCTGGCGAGATGGCCGATCGCCTGTTCGCTAAGCGCCTGCGCCTGTGCTCGCGCGCCCTCAGGGCCCATGAGCGAGACGAACGTGGCCTTGCCCTGCTCCGCATCCTTGCGCAGCGCCTTGCCGGCCAGTTCCTCGTTGCCGTCGTGGTCGAGCAGGTCGTCCGCGATCTGGAAGGCGAGGCCGATGTCGCGGGCGTAGGCGCGCAGATGCCCCCGCCCCTCTTCCGGTACACGGCCGAGGATCGCGCCCATCTCGACGGCAGCGCCTAATAGCGCGCCCGTCTTCAGCTGCTGGAGCCTTGTCACCAGCTGCAGGTCGAAATCCGCGCCCTCTGCGGCAATGTCCATCATCTGCCCGCCTGCCATGCCCTTATGACCGCTCGCCTGAGCGAGGCACTGGACCAGCTCGGCACGGACGAACGGATCGGGGCTGAGCGCAGGGTCAGCGATCAGGTCGAAGGCCAGCGCGTGCAGCGCATCGCCCGCCAGCACGGCAACCGCCTCACCGAATGCGAGATGCACGGTCGGCTTGCCATGGCGCAGCGCGTCGTCATCCATGCAGGGAAGATCGTCATGCACCAGCGAATATGCATGAATGGACTCGATAGCGCAGGCCGCGCGGATAGCGGTAGCACGGGAGGCGCCGTACATCTCCGCCACGGTCACCAGCAGGAGCGGCCGCACACGCTTGCCCCCGCCGATGGCGGCATAGCGCATGGCTTCCACCAGCCGGGCGCGTGGATCGTCAGGCAGGGGCAGAAGCGCGTCGAACGCCTCGTCTACCTCTTGCTGGATGCGCTGGAGCCCGCGGCCGAGCACATCATCGGCGAGGACCAATCCCATCGACCGCGACTCAGCCGGCGTCGAACAAGGTGGTGCCGGCGGCGTTGCCGTCCGGGCCGGCGACGATCTTCTCGATGCGCGCCTGCGCCGCATCAAGCCGCGCCTGGCAATGGCGCCGCAGCTGCTCTCCACGCTCATACAGCGTGATCGATTCCTCCAGCGGCACTTCCCCGCCTTCAAGCCGGCGAACGACATCCTCAAGCGCGCGCAGCGCCTGCTCGAAACTCATCTCGGCGATGGGATCCTGCTCCTCCATGGCGCGAGCATTGGCGGGCATAAGGGGGGCGGTCAAGCACGGCTGATGCAGGAGGGGCTGGCGAGCGGCGGAGCGCGCGGCTAAGGGCGCGGGCCATGTCCCAGATCACGCCCGAAATCGTCGAGGCCCACGGCCTCAGCCCCGAAGAATATGATCGCGTGCTCCACGCGCTCGGCCGCGAGCCCAACCTGGTGGAGCTCGGCATCTTCTCCGTGATGTGGTCTGAGCATTGCAGCTACAAGTCGAGCCGCCTGCACCTGAAGAAGCTGCCGACCGAGGCACCTTGGGTGATCTGCGGCCCGGGCGAAAATGCTGGCGTCATCGACATTGGCGACAACCAGGCCGCCATCTTCAAGATGGAGAGCCACAACCACCCGAGCTACATCGAGCCCTATCAGGGTGCGGCGACCGGCGTCGGCGGCATCCTGCGCGACGTGTTCACCATGGGCGCGCGGCCCGTCGCCAACATGAACGCGCTGCGTTTCGGCCGGCCAGACCACCCTAAGATGAAGCACCTGGTGCGCGGCGTGGTCGCGGGAATCGGCGGCTACGGCAATTGCGTCGGCGTTCCGACCGTGGGCGGAGAGACCAATTTCCACCCCGCCTATGACGGCAATATCCTCGTCAATGCGATGACCGTGGGCGTCGCCGATCAGGACAAGATCTTCTATTCGGCGGCGACCGGCATCGGGAACCCCATCGTCTATGTCGGCAGCAAGACCGGGCGCGACGGCATCCACGGCGCCACCATGGCGAGCGCCGATTTCGGCGAGGACAGCGAGGCCAAGCGCCCGACCGTGCAGGTGGGCGATCCCTTCACCGAGAAGCTGCTGATCGAAGCCTGCCTGGAGCTGATGTCGACCGACGCCATCGTCGCCATCCAGGACATGGGCGCCGCCGGCCTCACCTCCTCCAGCGTGGAGATGGCGAGCAAGGGTGGCGCTGGCATCCGGCTGGACATGAACAAGGTCCCCTGCCGCGAAGAGGGCATGACGCCTTACGAGATGATGCTGAGCGAGAGCCAGGAGCGGATGCTCATGGTGCTCAAGCCCGGCAAGGAGCCGATGGCGGAGGCGATCTTCCGCAAGTGGGAGTTGGACTTCGCGGTGATCGGCGAGGTGACGGATACCGGCCACATGGTGCTGGAGTTCAACGGCGAGGTCGTGTGCGACATTCCGCTCGCCCCGCTGGCCGACGAGGCGCCGCTCTACGACCGCCCTCATGCCGAGCCGAAGAAGCCGGCCCCGCTGGGTGAGGTGCCTGAGAGTGCCGACGTTGGTGCGGACCTTTTGAAGCTTATCGCCTGCCCCGATCTGGCGAGCCGCCGCTGGATCTGGGAACAGTATGACAATCAGGTCGGCGCCGACACCCTGGCAGGGCCCGGCGGGGATGCAGCCGTGGTGCGCGTGCACGGCACGCGCAAGGCGCTCGCCATCACGACCGACACGACTCCGCGCTACTGCTTCGCCGACCCGTATGAGGGCGGGAAGCAGGCGGTGGCAGAGGCCTATCGCAACCTGTCAGCCGTGGGTGCCAAGCCGCTCGCCATCACCAACTGCCTAAACTTCGCCAACCCGCAGCGACCGGAGATCATGGCGCAGTTTGTCGGCTGCGTCGAAGGCATGGGGGCCGCCTGCCGCGCTCTCGACTTCCCGGTCGTGAGCGGCAACGTCTCCCTGTACAACGAAAGCAAGGCGACGGGAGGCGGCAGCGCGATTTTGCCGACGCCCGCGATCGGCGGCGTCGGGCTGATGCAGGATTATAGCCGGCGCGCGACGCTCGGCTTCAAGGCAGAGGGGGAGGCGATCTACCTCATCGGGGCCGAATCCTGGGCCACTCCGCACGGAGCGCGTGGCCATCTCGGCCAGTCGCTGTGGCTGCGGGAGATCCACGGTCGCGAAGAGGGCCCCCCTCCCCACGTCGACCTGACGCTGGAGCGCAATTCTGGCGAGTTCATCCGGGAGCTGATCGAGGCAGGCCTGGTCAGCGCGGTGCATGACGTGGCGGATGGCGGCCTTGCCGTTGCCCTAGCGGAGATGGCTATGGCTGGTGGGTTCGGTGCGGAGGTCTCCGGTCACGAAGCCTATTCGCAGGCCGCCTGGTGGTTCGGCGAGGATCAGGGCCGCTACGTCGTCACCGTGCCTGATCTCGACGCCTTCCAGCGCCAGATCGCCAAGGGCACCAGGAACGCGGACACGGCGTCCTCCGGGTTGCGCCGGATCGGCACCGTTGGTGGCAACAGCCTGTTCGGTATCGCGCTCGAAGAGCTGCGCGAGGCGAATGAGCGCTTCTTTCGGGACTGGATGGAGGGCTGAGCTATCAACCGGGGAGCGGACGGCGCGCGGCGCAACGGTCTTCCCGGCTGCCTGACATCCTCATAATACCAGCACGCCCGCTTCGGGACGCGCGGCAGAGGGACATCTAATGGCCACCACCTCGGCCGACCGCATCCTGTCGCTGGACGTGATCCGCGGCATCGCTGTGATGGGCATCTTCTCGGTCAACATCGTCGGCATGGCGATGATCGAGAGAGCCTATTTCTATCCGCCCCTTTACGGCTTCGGCGGAATTGGCGACCGGATCATGTGGGCGGCCAACTTCCTGATCGTCGACGGGCGGTTCCGCGCCCTGTTCTCCATCCTGTTCGGTGCTTCGATGGTGCTGGTGTGCGAGCGGGCGATCGCCAGCGGCACGCCCGCATGGAAGGCGCATTATCCGCGCATGATCGTGCTGCTCGGCTTTGGCCTTGCACATTATTACCTGCTTTGGTGGGGCGACATTCTCGCCCCCTATGCGCTAGTCGGGATGTTCGCCTTCGCGTTCTGGCGACAGCCCACGCGCCTGCTGCTGCCGCTGGCCCTGCTGGCGCTGGCGGCGAATTACGCGCCTACCGTCGTGTTGGGCAGCGAGAGAATCGCGGAGCTTGAGGCTGGCCGTGCTCCCGATGCAACGCCGGAACAGCGCGCGGCTCTGGCCGAGGTGCTGCAGAGCCTGCGCACCTCCGACGGGGATATTGCCGCGGCCAAGGCCGGGCATGCCTCCGTCCCCGCGCATGTCGCCTACACGTTGCAGGAAGATCCGCTGCGGCCTTTCAATTCCGTTCCCGCTTACGGGCTGGAGACTCTGGGTTTCATGCTGCTGGGCATGGCCGGCTATCGCTCCGGCTTCCTGACCGGAAGCTGGCGGCGGCGACGCTATGTTGAGGTGGCGGTTCTGTGCGTTGGCGTGAGCCTCCTCTACCACGGCGTCGGGGCCTGGCGCATCCTTCAGGCTGATTTCGATCCGTTCACCTATTTCCCCTGGAACGAGCTGTGGTCCGGACCGCTGCACCCGATCGGTGCGATAGGGTATGCAGCGCTGCTGATTCTGCTGTTCCGGCCGGGCAGCGCCATCTCCGCGCGGGTAGCGGCGGTGGGGCGGACGGCCTTCACCAACTATCTCGGCTCGACGATCATCGGGACGATGCTGTTCTTCGGCTACGGCTTCAACCTCTTCGGCGAGGTGTCGCGCGGGGAGGCGTGGCTGTTCGTGCCGCCGGTCTGGGTGCTGATGCTGCTTTGGTCCAAATGGTGGCTCGGACGCTATCGCTACGGCCCTCTGGAATGGGCGTGGCGCTGCCTGTCCCGCTGGCGGTGGGAGCCGATGCGCAAGGCCGCCCACCCGGTGGCGGAGGCAGCAGTCTAGGCGGCGACCCAATCCGTCTCGGCCACCCCGAGCAGCTTGAGCACGGAGGTCAGGTCTCCGCGATCCACCCACCCATTCGCCGCCTCTCGTGCCTTGGGTTTGCCGCGATAGGCGATGCCGTAATGGGCCGCTTGCAACATCGGCACGTCGTTCGCGCCGTCGCCGGTTGCCATGGAGAGCGCTTGCGACCCAAGCGCGGAAATCTCTTCACGGAGCACCCTCTCCTTGGTGGCCGCGTCCGCGATCGGGCCGTTCAGCGCACCGGTCATGCGGCCGCCGTTCACCGCCAGCCGGTTGCCGACGACACGCTCGAACCCGATCGTCTCCGCCACAGGATCGGCGAACTGGTGGAAGCCGCCCGTCACCAGCACCGTTTTGCAACCGCGATGCTTCAGGGTTGCAACGAGGGTGCGAGCGCCTTGCACCGGGGCAATACGCTCTGCGAGACAGGTGTGGATCGCGGCCTCTTCCAGCCCTCCCAGCAGCGCCACGCGTTCGCGAAGAGCGGAGGCGAAATCGAGCTCGCCCTGCATGGCCCGCTCCGTGATCGCAGCGACCTTTTCCTTGAGTCCGGCGAAGTCCGCGAGCTCGTCGATGCATTCCTGGCCGATCATGGTCGAATCCATGTCGGATACGAACAGGTCCGGAACGCGGATCTCGTCGCGGGCGATCAGCACGTCCGAGGGGGAGAAGTGCTCGTCCAGCACCGCTTTCAGCACGGTGGCGTCGTCGCCCGGCAGCATCAGTTCCAGCACATCGCTCCAGTGGTCGAGCAACTGCGCACCGGCGAGCGCGAGACCCTTTTCTCTGAGCGCAGCGCTGGCTGCGTCAAGGCGCATGTCCAGCGTGGCGGTGTCTGCTATCAGCCGCGCGATGAGCAACGGAACGTCTCCAAATGGCAAGAAAGTGGCGCTCATCGCAGGGCCGACCGCGAGCGGCAAGAGCGATCTGGCGGTGGAACTGGCGCTGGAGCTGGAGCGATCCGGCCGCCCTGCCATGATCATCAATGCCGACAGCGCTCAGGTCTATCGCGACCTCTCCGTTTTAAGCGCACGGCCAGACGAGGTGGAGATGCGCGGCATCGAACACCGGCTGTTCGGCGCTTGGGACGGGGCCGATGCCTGCTCCGCCGCGGACTGGGCCGCTGCCGCAAAGCGCGAGATCGAGAACGCGCACCTTGCAGGCATAGTGCCGATCCTCGTGGGCGGAACGGGCCTTTACATGCGCACGCTTCTGGAAGGCATCGCGCCCGTTCCGCCGATTGACCCGCTGGTTCGTGAAGCTGTCCGCGCCCTTCCCACGCCTGAAGCCTACGCCGCGCTGCAGAAGGAAGACCGGGACCGGGCCGCCCTTGTCCGCCCCACCGACACGACGAGAATTGCGCGGGCGCTGGAAGTGGTGCGCTCCACCGGCAGGCCGCTCGCGCACTGGCAGGAAAGGCGCGTGGGCGGGATCGGCGGCAGCATCGAGCTCCGCCCGCTCATCCTGCTGCCGGACCGTGAATGGCTTTACCAGCGGTGTGACCAGCGGTTCGCGCAGATGCTGGACGGCGGTGCGGCGGAGGAGGTGGCTGCCCTGCTCTCCCGCGGGCTCTCACCGGACCTGCCGGTCATGCGCGCGATTGGGGTGCGCGAGATCGCCGGATGGCTGAAAGGCGAGTGGTCACGCGAGGAGGCGATCGCGCGGGGGGCACAGGCGACCCGTCGCTATGCCAAGCGGCAATACACGTGGTTCAGGCACCAACCGCCTGATCACTGGCCAAGAATTTCTACGCGGGACAAGAACCAAACCCGGCATTTTGAAATAATATTTCAAGGATAGCGGTTGACTCGACATTTCGTGTCCGGTAGCTGCCCCGGCAAGCAGAGCCATCGGGTCCGCTAAGTCTGGAGAGGGATGACCCGGCGCGAGACCATCGCGCCGGGTCGGTTTTTTCCGTAGAGCCCCCAATCTCCGGCTCGGGATCGTTTGAAGAAGGGTTGCAGTTGTGAGCGAGGAACGCAGCGGCGCTGCGATATTGGTCGAAAGCCTGGTCCGTCAGGGTGTCGAATATGTCTTCGGCTATCCTGGCGGCGCGGTACTGCCGATCTATGATGAGCTGTTCACGGACAAGCGCATCCGCCACATCCTCGTGCGGCACGAGGCCGGCGCGGCGCATGCGGCGGAGGGCTATGCCCGCTCCACCGGCAAGCCCGG
>Ga0182742_1003719_pt1 | contig 14565 bp, 5 predicted proteins | sample eDN5th37CBELigMG_FD_128880 | JGI IMG/M metagenome (GOLD analysis project Ga0182742, IMG submission 128880) | Enriched Miracle-Growth compost microbial communities from Emeryville, California, USA - eDNA 5th pass 37_C BE-Lig MG (version 2)... ... | reverse complement strand
ATGTGTTTATTTTTATTATCTATAACCTAAAATTTCTATCCATATATTCCTTTTAATTCTTCCATGTTCAAGAAAAATGTATAAAATTGTTATTTTCCTTGAGATATTTTGAGTAAAAAATTTGGTCTCTTGGCAAACCTCTTAAAAATATCTCATAGTTGACCCTTGAGAATTTTGACACTTTCATACTTTATAAGTTGGGCATCCTTTTAAATTTACTCCTTTTACAATTACCTTTCCAAATTGAGTGTTCCTTAAAAGATTTCAAAATGTAAAAATAGAAAGACTGAAATTCTTTACCCGAATTTTAAAAGGATCAAGTAATTCCTCTGCACTGTCAATTAATCACAGAGGAGACACAAAAATAAAATAAAATAAAATAAAGACCTTCAAACACAACAAAATGTTTTTTTAATAATTACGATGGGACGGAACTGAAAGACCAAATTGACCAGATTTTAATATGAGGCTTATTCAATATTAATCGTTATAAGTCTATAGAATTCTTTATATGTTTCATTTTTTTGTTTAACATTTTCATATGTTTTTCTTTATTTTCTTTGTTTTGCATTCATATTTTCTGTTGTTCGAATTGCAAAGTTCGAATTAAATCAAATTGGGTGCTCCTTTAAATTAAAAAAAATAAATTATAATGTCAATCTTACCCTCATTGTTTTTAAAAACATAAAGAAAGAAGAACTTCCTGTGTTTTTTTTCCAAGCAAATAAGAAAATATTAACGAAAATTTCTATTTTTGGAGAATGATTGAAAAAGTTAAATACCTGTAGTAGTTTTGTTAGTCACAACATAAAGATTCTTCTTTTTTATTGATAACTGAACATCTCATCCAGAAATTAATCTCTCCAATATTCAACTTTGCTTCATACGTCTGAACACAACATTTCTTGTTCAACCATTGGATAAGGGAATCACAAAAAATTTTCAGATATATTATCGAAAATACCTCATTAGTCATCATACTCCCCAACTTGACAAAGTAAACTCGCAAGTCCAAAACTTGAACAACCTAATGTTCTTGATGCAGTTTACTGGGTTGACAAAGCTTGAAAGGAGGTAATATATTTCCCAAATTAAAACCAAACTTGTCAATCCAATCGTATTCGTCTTTTCAAGTCACCCAGATTTTTCTGAATTCACAATACATCCAACAAGTTGACTGGTATTCATATTAAGGTTAGCTTTGATGTCACAATAACCATTTTTTGAATATATTTGACAGACGATTCCACCGAGAGGTTTGTTCTTTATGTCTCTAAGAACTCTCCAATTATGATGATTTGGATTGTAATTTTAAACTTAAAGAATTGCTGAAAATAAGATAAAAAAATTAGTTCAGAGAGCAGAAAAGTTAAAGATAAAATTCAAATTATAAGGAATTAGAAGATATTCAATTACAATACCCAAGATAGTTCATTTACATTGTGGTATGAAAGGTGGATTAAAGTTACCATAAATATTGAAGGTTAATCATTAAAAATAGATAGAATAATGTAATAAATGTTTCATTCAACTTTAATTATAGATATGATAACTTGATAAATAAATACTTTTGAAAAGAATACAATTTTTTTGTTTGTATTTAATTCAACATGTCCTTAAGTTTTATTTTGAGAGTAAATCTGTATTATTCATTTTGAGGCTATCATTTTAAACATTGTTTGTAACTTTGGATGAAAATTATAAATAAAATAAAATTTTGATTAAAATGGACTATTGCTAATAAATCTCGAGGCTTACGAATTTTAGAAATTTGATATTTCTCAAAACTCTTTGAAGTTATAAAAGACAAATAGGAAGTTCGGGTCGATGAAATTCTTAATATATTTGTAAGAAAACTCAAATAAAAACTCCCTCAAACTTTATGAAATATTGAATTCTTTTTTATTTTAGTACCATATTCTGTATATTTTGAAAGTCCAAAGAGTCATTTAAACTTAAAATCTGACAAAATGAGAAAAAAAGTGGGAAAATGAGCTTCATAACTTAATTTCTATTAAATTTAGACAAGGATTTGTTAAAGCTAATTATATCTTTACAATTGGCTTTAGAGCTGGAAAGATAGGTCTGAACTAGGTGTAGCGATAATGTTAAAGCTTGAGTGCTGATAAAATATTCATCAATTAAATAAATTGAACGAAATAAATTTTGATCTAAGGGCACTTTTTAAGGAAACTTCAATTTTAATGGTTCTTTTAATGAAAAAACTAAACCAAAAATGAATATGCATATAACAAAAAAAAAAATTGCCAAATACTCCATTGACACCATTGGGAAAAGAAGATGAATAAGAAAATTGTTTTCTGAGTTCTTTTACATGCTTTTCTCTGTTGGTGAATCTTTTTATTAAATAAAAAGAAATGTTACTTTGGTTTGAAATCATTTGATAATTTGAGAACATTCAAAAATATTCTTCTAATGAGATTACGTAATTTATTAATATAAGCTTGAAATATGAAACTGAGATGGAGGGAATCGCAAGAATAAAAAATAAATCTATATACCGTTAATGTTTACGAATTTCTAAGTATCACTTCCTAAAAAGATTTGTCCAAACTGAAAGTTTGGGCTACTTGATATTAATGAAAGCTTTTTTAAATGTTCAAATTTACATCAAAGATTGAGAGGCTAAATTATGGTTCTTTTTCAAGATTAAAATTTTTCTTAATTAATCTGAGGCTAGTTGAGCTACTTTTTAAATATGAAATTGAGCAACTTATCAGCTAAGATAAAAATAATTTGTGTTTTCTGAAACAAAAGTAAATAAACCAATTTTGAACCTGCTTTAGAATAGAATGATCTTACAAAAGTTTTACTTTAGTTATCAGGAGTTAGTTTAAAATGAAATCCCAAGTCGACATTTTGGTGAAATTAAAGTTTTAAAAAAGTTTGAATTTTTGGTTAATAAAGAGTCAAAATAAGACAACTTTAATTTTATTTTGAATGTCATTTGTGGTAGAGGAAATCAATTGTTCTTTAGAAATTATTCTATGGGAAAAAGAAATTCGACAACAAAAACCATTCATGATTATCTCATAAATTAATCCAGTTTAAAGATGGATTGATTATTAATGAAAATCAGTCTTTTTTCTTTGAGTTTAAATACTCAAAGAAGGAACATTTTTCCTTTCTTTTTGTTCAAGTTGTTCCAAGTTCTTTTCCCTCGTTGTATTTCGAAATTTAACTTTCTTCGATAGTTTGTTTATTTTCACAAAATTAAATTTTTGAAATAGTTTATCAACTCTGATGCTGACGCCATTCAATTATTGAGTCGTTGATCGTTTTTTGAAAACTATCTCGATTTTAAATTTATTTTAACAATATTCTTTAACCATAAATAAACAAAAAAATGTTTTCTTTTTTTATCATTCTATCTTACTGCTTCTTAACAGTTTCAAGTTTCTTCTACAATGGTTTGGTTTTATTAAAAATTTGAACTAACAAGTTTTAGGAAATGAACTCAGAGACCTTCAATTTTCGACATCATCGACAGAATTTCTCGATGAAGCTTCTAATTGGACCCTAAGTTACACAGGTTCCAGTAGTATCACAAATAATTGCGGTGGCCATTACTACCTCGGAGGCACAAACGTATTTATTCACGGAATGACAGCAAGTAGATTATATACAGATTTGGACCCTCACACTAGTGTTTTTTTCTATGTAGTTTTTGAACTTCATGGTACTTGGAACGCAGGTCAAGAAATAAAAATGGAGTATAACAGTGAGACTGTCTCTCTTATAAATTCATTTCCTACATTACACAATCAATTCCTTGCAGATGAATGTGAAGGCACAGGAGCAATAGCAAAAGGAGTGAATGATATCATAAGTTGGGGACATATTATCCACACAACTGATACTTTGCTTTTAAAATTTACTTATATAAATCCATCAAATGAACAAGGATCCTTCGGTTTCCGAGATGTTCGACTAATGTTCACAACAACGTCGCCTCCCGCGACCTCAAATATATGGTGGCATTCAGCAGATATCGTAGCTTCTGATCCTACAAGGAAAGGAGTATTATGTCCTCCAAAACAATATTATGGAAGTGGAGCAAGTTGTGAGGATTGTGACATTACAAAATGCAAATCTTGCTTTGGACCACTAGATTCACACTGTATGTCGTGTGAAGATGATTTTTATTACAGCGGTTCAGCCTGTGTGAGTTGTCATAGCAGTTGCGACACTTGCTCAGGGACAGACGAAGACCAATGCATCAGTTGCTCTGGGTCATATTATTTCATGAATGGACATTGTATTACTTGTGATGATCCTTTAATTCGAACAACAATATCAGGCTTAAATTACTGTTCTTCTCCTTGTGATCCAAATGACTTTATCTACCCTGATGGGTCATGCTTTTCCTTTTGTGATCCAAGGTTTGTCAATGTAACGAACAATACTGGGAAATTTTGCACTTCCCCTTGTCCTGCTGGAGATATTGTTTACAATATCAGTAGTTGTATTGACCCTGCTAATTGCTTATATCCCATGGACTTGATTCTTTATGGATCATTGAATATATGTGAATATACTTGTACAACAGGAACCGTAAAATATATGCCAACGAATCTCTGCATTCTTCCTTCTGATTGTCAAAACCCTTATGCAATTAAGTCTTCTAATGGGTTTGACTCATGTGAGCCTGCGTGTCCAAATTCTCCACCTGGTTATACATATTGGAATGGATCTTGTAATTCTTTTTGTCCAAGTAAAATGACTGCAGTTGTAGAAAACGGTTTTTTAATGTGCAATCTTCCAAAGTGCGGAGTTGAAACATGTTCCCATTGTACTTCAAATGGAATCGAGGACATACTGTGCCCAGCTGATTACTCCTGCGACGTGTATCTTGGAAGAGTTTGTCTTCCAGTTTTTCGTTATTACTTGGAAGCAGTGATTGGAAAACCTTTTTTGAATGGATTTTTGATCCAAGTAGAAGTGTATCCAACAAAAAATGGTCTAGTTCCAGGGATTAATGATACTATTGTTTTTAGTATCGATGGCCTAACTTCTGGTGTTGATTATAATATAGATATTACTTCAGAAAGTGTGGGATTATTTCAAATTCGCTTCGAATTTCTGAAAGATCCAGATAATGCGAATTTGAATGCACGTTTTGTTTATTCTCCAAATAGTCTGAATCTAAATACAATGTTAAAGCTTCCAAAAATTGTTTTTATTGGTCAATCAATGCAAACTGCTACTGCTGTTTCTCAAGGAAGTTCTAAGTTACTATTCATTCTCTTTTTAGTCGCTGTAGTTGGAATGATTTTTGGAGGAGGTATAAGTGCTTTATGGGCTTCTTTGCCTGAAAGCCAATATTCTTACTATCTAGTTTATTTGAACATTGGTTATCTTCATCACACCACAAAATATTTACAAAGCATGTCAAATTATGATTTCCTATCTGGATCTGGATCAGGATCAAAAGATGATGATGAGACTGAGATGCTTGATCCAATCTTTAAAAAGAGTTTACCCCATAAATTCTATATGTTGGGATATCCTGCTGATTTTATAGCAAATGTTGATCAAGTACTAATACAAGTTGCTGCAATGATTGTATGCTTATTTGTCACAAGAATAATTCTTCGGTATATTCGTTTTCCTCGTCAGTTGTTTTTCATTCAGAAAAGACTACATTCACTCTTACAAACTTTAAAATGGAATGGTCTTTTTAGACAGGCGTTGACTTACATTCTTCCTCTTTCTATGGCTTCATTTATCCAAATTCATCATTCATTGTTTGGAAAAGCACCAGGCCTCTTTCCTTTATTGTTAGCTATAGCTACTCTTATCATACTCGTTTGGACTTTGATTAAAATGTATTTATGTATAAAACGCACACCTCGTAAACGGTATAAAAGAGCAATATATAGTAGATTATATGGGACACTTTGGGAAGGACTGAACATCAATCAAGCTGTATCTCGATATTATTATTGGCTAACAGCTCTAAGAGGGTTCATTTTATCTTATGTCTGTGTTTTCTGTGATTTATTTCCTTATGTCCAGATTATTGTTATACTGGTTTATCAGATTGGTATTGTTGCGTTATTTATTAATGGCTTCAAATCTATTCGGCCTGTTTTCAGTGAAAGTGGCCTTAATAAAGTTATGCTAGTTGAGGAAGGATTAGTGCTTGTCATGAAAATGGTTATATTTGCATTTTTACACTTGATTGAGTCTGCTTCAAATAATACACTTATTATTCTGGGTTGGTTAATTGTTTTACCTGTTGGAGCAGTGCAAATAATTCAAGTTTTGTTTTCAATTTTCGAACAAATAAAGAATCGAAGAAAATGGATACGACTAGTTAAGTTGGCTATTTTTAAACTGAAAAACAAAAAACGTGTTAAAAGAATTAGAAGAAGAACGAGAATTTACTGTTCATTTGCTGATCGTCTGAATACGGAGAACGGATTCATGCAAAAATCTAACATTATATCATCATCTGATTCATATTCCAACGTTCATATTCACAACTTTGCTACTGGGAAATTCTTGTTTTCATGATTTTATGGCTGGAAATTCAAATCTCTTTCTAAATTTATTTCAAATAATTGCAATTTGATCTCTTTGACTCCCTTAAGTCGCACATTTTTTTCATAAGATATCTTATTTGATACTTATTTATGAAATGAAATAAGTCTACCATATGAAAGTGTTGTATAATTTTGAAATTCAATAAACTTTGCTGTACAACTATACTTTAAAACTTTTCAAATTTCTATCATTTTAAATAAAAAGGGAATTTTTTTCAAGGATTAAATTATTCATTTAACTCTAAAAATTATAATCATCAATGATTGAATTTTCAGCACTTTTAATTTGTTCATTAAATATATAATAAAATCTTATTAAAGCTTGAGAAATTCTGGCTCAACTAACCCTCAAAATCGAAATTTGTTTACTGCCCCAATTGACAAATAATTTTATCCATTTTTGCAACCCTTCCATTTATGCCAAGCCTTCGAAGATTCATAATTCCTCCGCAAGTTAATTACTTAATAAGATTATTTTATGGCATTAACCAAAATAGTTTTAGATTTCGGTAAGGGGATCATGGAAGCGTCAATAAGAAACAAACAAAAATCAAATAAAATTTACGAGGAAGTAACAAAACGAGAGGTTTATTATCTCGAACATTATATGATTATTTACAAAGCGCTTTCATATCTTTTGTTAGTATTTAAATAAATAATTTATTAACTATTAACTCTTTGTTAAAATCGTTTTATTTTAAGTTTGATCATCAAAATTAGAAGTATCATAAGAAATGAGCCTAATGCCCTTTCGGAGTAACTGTCAAAAGTTGTCATGTTAGTATTGTTAGATAAAAAAGTTAGATATGAGTAAAGTAAATATGATAATTTTTTTTTCCTCTGTTAATTTGAAGTTGAGATATTTTTGAAAATATCTCCTGAATTTTCTTCGATTATTTTTTCTAATGTTTCAATATGCTTTTTCCAATAAATTTATTTCCTCTTGTCTATAAAATCATGAATAAATTATACCTCCTTTTAAAATTTTTTGTCAACATTTTACTCTTTTTTTTATTTTAAAAAAGATCAAAACTTTGAATTCTAAGAAATTTTTCTGAGGGCTCGACTGAGCAAATCAAATCTAAGAAATTCAATGATGTGTATATATTTCTTTTTTTTTGTATTCGTTTACCTAAGTGTTCAGTTATACTTTATAGGCTTATCCCCAAAGAAAACCATTTCGTAGGATGGAATTTTTTATACTCTTTTATAAAGGAAGAAACTTATTTAATATTTATATACAGGACTAATTGAATTGTTGTTTTTTTACTAAAAAAAGTTTATTTCATAAAAAAAATCAATAACATTGTCCAAAAATTTAAACCAAAACTCTGAGTCCTCTGAGCTCAAACTCCTTCAAAATTTATTTAAAACCAGAAATCTAAACTCAATAAAATATCTTTTGAGTACGCCTAGCACATACCAATAAAATCAATAGGAAAAAACTCCTTTTCCAAAAATAATTTGGAGTGATTATTTTAGATTAAAATTTATTAAATAACAATAATAGAAAAATAAAACTAAAACATAGGAGTCAAAATTAGACCATTCTATGAACAGATTTTAACAAAATTATTTTCGTAAAAGCATTATTATTCCCCTTTGAAACTTGAGGGCTTTTGACTCTTCAAATACTAAGCTTCTATTGCTTAGATTTAATAATTACCTTGGCAACCCTGGCATAGTCATTCTGGGTTAGTATCGAAATTAAAACATACAATAACAAGAAGAGTTCAAATAGGAAGCTCTTAATATTTTTTACCCTTTTTTCATTCAACTTGCATTGACCCGTGACTGGAATCTGAACCTTCTTTTCATTTATGTTAAGCAGAAGAGGATTAAGGAAGGGGAAGCTAATAAAAAAGTACGACACAAGATGCTATGGAATTGATGTCTTAACTAGCAATTAATGGCCTTATTTGACTTCTCCAAATTCTGATACAACAGTTGAAAAGATTAATTAAATTGAAATGAGGTAAATAATTTATAGTGCCTTTTAACTAATTCGTCTTGCCATAACTTATTTTTTCTCCTGAATATTCTAAAACATCCTGGATTGATTCCTTGACTTCGAGTTGTCTCTTAAATTTCGATGGAAGTTTTCATTTCAACCTCATTTATCTATTAAAACTCTTTCAATAAAATAGATTAGATCAAACAATAGTCAATAATATTCCTATTTTTATTTATTTATCCATTGAGTTATATTAAAACAAGTTGTCTTAAACAAAAACCAATTTTTGAAACTCAATATTCAATAAATAGGAGCAACTTTGGTCAAAAACTTTAACACTTAATCATTTCTGCTTATAAACTCCAGATCGGCTACAAAAATTATATTCCTATTCTTAATTTCCAAGTTCTCTTTCCTTTCTACCAAAGATTTTAAAAGGCTCCTTAAAACTCGAATGGGCGCTGTTGTTTCTCACTCTAAATCCTCTTCTCAGGTACATTTGCCACTTATTTTTCTTTTTAACTCAATTTTTTAGGAGGATCTCTCCCTTGAAGAACTCCAATCCCAAGTGGGCTTTCCTCCAATCAATCTGATACCATCGAAGCATTTTGAATCAATTTTAAAACAACGGGAGCTCGATATGTTTGAAAGCTGCTCATATTTTCAAAAGTCAGGCTTCAAACCCAACCAAAATCTTCAAATACATGAGATCTGTTTTGGTGTTTCAGAAATAACGTCTTTTGTTCAGTGTTTCACAACAAATGCTCATCGAATGAAGTATTTGAAAAAGCTATCAATGCATTGGAATATTTTATCATACCAAGACCTTGAGAATGATATTACAAAACTCACGAGCCGTGTCCAAAGATTAGGGAATGAGCTCAGAAAACTCAAAAACTTAGAACATCTTGTCTTCAAAATTTCAAGAAATCAACCAAAGTCTCTCCTTTCTTTATTTAAAATCGTTGTTCATACAAAACATATGAAGAAATTAGCCTTTGAACTTCAAGCTTCGAAGTTTCAAAAAGACGATATCCTAAGAATTACAAACCTCCTTAAAGGATCCATCAATTTACAAGAACTCAGCCTCTCATTTAAGAGATGTTTATTGACTGCAGATGCTTTCAAAGCCTTGTTCGACTGTTTAGACCGAAGGACAAGCCTCAAGATTCTTCGACTCAATTTCGCTTTTATTTCCAACATGACAGAGGAGAATATTCAGAGGATTATTGGGTTATTAAAGAAGTTACCCCAATTAGATTACCTCTATGTTAATATGAGCGGAACTGATATCGAAGATAGACATGTGAAAACTATGATGGAAGTATTCTGTAAAAAAAGAGTTATGAAACAATGCTATGTGAAAGTTGGATCATGCAGAAAAGTGTCTTTTCTGATGGCTTCAGAGATTAATAATGTTAAAGGATTTATCGTTTCTAAGTGAAGCTTTGTCTCACAAAAACGAAAAGATAATTGTTTCTTTTCTTTTGAAACTGGCTCCAAAAGCTAGTCAACTTGTCTAAAAGCAACTAAAGACCTATGAGAATAAAAAGTCTTAAGTCTTACTCCTTTGTCTGTTTATTATAAGTCTCTAAACTCCTTGTTTTATGTCTGTCTAACCTTTCTTGCTTGACTTGAATGTCTTGCATTAACTAAAAGTCTGAATTTTGTTTATTTGTATCCCTTCAAAAATTTATAAGAGGGAAACTTGTTAAATGATAAAGTTCATTTACACATAACAATCTAAAATTATATAGTTTATATTCTTAAAGTCTCATTAAGTCTCAAAGTCTAGTCAAAATATTCCTCTGATTGTTTCTTGAATTGAGTTTTTTTCTCAAGATATAAAATTAATGGGATTCAATCTTTAAATTTGAACAATTTTGTTTTGGGGGAATTGTTTTTAATTAGATTATTCAAAACTTGTGTCGTTTTAAACCTTAATTTCGAGTTTAATTATCTTTTTGATTCTTAAAATCATTAAAAGTGTTTTTTCCCTCTTTAAATTACAGTCAAACGGAAGATGAGTAGCTCTTATTTTATTTAAATCAATCCTAATTGCTTTTATTGGTACTATCATAACTCAAAAGAATTCAAAAATTTGTAAAAGTTTTTCATGAAAAAATATTTTCATCCAGTCTTCAGATTTTTTTTGTTGTGTTGGTGATCAAAGGCTTGAGCGTTGTATCTTAAAGTCAGAAATAAAGTTTAAAAACACTTGTTATAACCAAGGAACTTCATTTCATGAAATTATAAATTTCATTTTATTAAACAAACAAAGTTTTTAGTGGGTTAATTAAATTGTAATCTCTTACATAATGAACATCACAGAATCGATCTTCTTTCTTTCATAATTTGGATTTTTCAGAAAAAGGAAAATATCTTTTGATTCCAAGTGAGTTTTGAGGTTTTTTTAGGCTTTGTTGAATTGAAGGATCCCTGAATTAGATTTTATGAAATCTGTCACTCAACTGACGATTACAATTTTATTAGGATTGAATTATAGGGAAATTCTTTCAAAATAGTTAGTTTTATGTTAAGTTCAAATATACAAAACCAGATCCTATGAAACATTTCAGCACTACCGGCATTTAATCAAACAATTTATAAAAGGAAAATAAAGAATGAAGCTATATCTCTTGAGATTTTTATAAAATTTATTTCTGAAAGTATGTATTGAATAATATGAAAATACCCTTCAAGGAAAATAATAATTCAAAGCTAGATTATGATGTTGGTTTTGTCAGGTGGTCCAAACCGACTTTAAGATGAAATAATATTAACAAAATAAATAAATAAATAATTTCCTTTATCAAATGTTAAAATATTTGGTGGATGAGCCAAAAAGAATAATGATTCAGAATCTTTTTTCTCAAGATTTCGCAGAGACATTTTCCTCTTTTTTGCAAGTTTTACCGCTTTAAACTCGAACTAAAAACTTTCTTGAGTTGTATGATCTTCGTTTTTAAGACAGAATAAAGAAGAAGTAGCCCAAAAAGCTGAAAGTATATTTAATGAATAACTTTTTTTTGGACTCTTTTCCAAATTGAATCTTTAATTAATCTACTTTGTTCCAAGCTTTTTTACATCTTAATTTATGTGTCTTTTATGATTAGAAAAAAATAATTTTCATGTGTAACCATCTAATCACATGCAAATAGTTGGATCAAAATCTGATAAGTTGGTTAAATTCACTTTTGTTAAGAAGTTTTAATGTGGATGTACTGAGTATTTCTCCACCAATTTCTTCAAATAAGGGAAGAATTTCTTTAGGTCAATATTTCAAGGAGTGGAAAAGGGATAAGCATGACTTAGATTAATTGTTAAAGTCATATTTGATGGAAATTAAATAAGCCATTTAATAATAGAATAAGAATATATATAAAAAATAAAAATTAGGGGTCTATTTCTCTTGAGAATCAATATAACCTTATTTTTACTAACCTCGGTCACTAAGAATTGGACTTCTTCACAAACTTCTTTGACTTTGTACTTTTCCTTGTTTGAATATTTAAAAGAGTATCTTTGTTACAACATAACTCTGCGCACAAACCGCTAACTTAGGGACTAAAATCTGGATTATTATGATGAAATTCACCCAATTTATTAGAGTTGGAAAAGTGCGCTAAATTATTATTAACTTTATTTTAAGAAAACTCAATGTTTGGTCAACCTGTTTTCTCCCAGTATCATCATTCACTTATATTTTTCTTCTACAGATTTTTTATATAAAACAACTCCCATAACATATCGAATCCTTTAAAAAAAATGAATGAATAGCTTCTTACCTTAATGGTTCAATTTCAGACTATCAAACTACAACAGTTTTTGGAAGTTGTGGCTAAAATAAGTAGTATATTTAGGTTTAATCCCTATATTACTAATATCATACGTTAGAAGCAAGGGAAAACCTAATTTCCGGTTCTTCAGTACAGTTGCCAAAAAAAGCGGTATTTCTTATATTTAGTCCATGCTAAAAGCATTATTTTATAAAAATTTAATTGTTTCACCAAATACTCTTAGTTTTTCGTCAACATGTCTTTGAACATTGCACAATCTCCAGAACACTCAAGTCAAGATGAAAAGAACAATCAAAATGTCTCTGCGGTGATTGAACGTCTTAAGGTTCAGAAAGCTTTACCTCCTAATGTATTTGGTAATGACTTTGAGCCTAATAGTCCTTTTGAGTCTCACATCAAATCGCTTTTCCAAGACCTCACTGACGTTAATTTCTATACAGTTTTTAAAAGTATAATGACACTGCCTGATGGAAACAACAATGAATTAATGCAAAAAAGACTTTCGGGAATGCAAATCATGAGCTTTGCTCAAGTAATCTTCTACAAAGTGTTCCCTTGCCCAGAAAAGGAATGTGCAAGTTGCCCAAGAGAAACTGCAATTAAAAACCAATATAAAGATTATGAATTCGAATGTCCTTTTTACCATCATAATAAAGACATAAGACGCATTACTCTTACTCCCAATATTAATGAAGAATTCCTTTATAAAGCCAACTATTTCGAAGAGAAAAAATACGAGGCTTCCGAAAAGAATAAATGCAGCCAAAACTACTTTGAATCAATGTTCCACCCTCTATATTACAAAATGTTTAAATGTAAGAGAGATTATTGCAATTTTTCTCTCTATTGTCCTTTCTATCACAGTGAAGAAGAAAAGAAAGCTTGGGATCGCACATTTAGCAACTTTATAAGAAAAGATAGAATTAACTATGTTAAAGAAAAGGAAAAATATTTTGAGAAGAAAAATAATTATACTTCTTATGTGAACGTGAATGTGAATGTGAATGCACCAAAACAAACCAAAACGGAATTTAGACTATTTAGATCTAGTGCTAATCCTATTGGGCACACTAATGATAACACCAACAATGAAACTTCAAGTCCACTGAGTAGTTACAGCAACTACAGTTCAAAGAAACAGAATTACAGACCCAAAGCTAAATTTGAGCCTATTCTTACCCAACCTAGACAAAGTGAAAACACATCTGAAAAAGGCTTTAGGTCAACTTTCTTTAAAGAAAAAGATTGGAATCAAAGCGAAAAACAAATCCATGTGAAAGGAATCGATGGGGAAGTGGGCACTCCATCAACAAGTACTTCTGGTGACATTCACCATAAAGCCTGGAAGAGCCCAAATAAACCTTTGTGCTAGAGATTAAGGAATTTTAATTTAAAAACTGTTTATTTACAAGAACAAGTTTGAGGAGGCAGGAAGTTTATTAAGTAGTTTCATTGTTTCCACTTTGAGCTTGTTTTGTATATTTTAATTAATTAATTAAGAGTTATATGAGTGATTGTTTAATACAGAGTATTGGTGGTTTTTAAAAAAAAAAATTTTCCATAGAAATTGATTTTTTACATAAAAAAAAAATAGGAAAAAAATAGGAATTTTTTTTTTGTATAGAAAAAAAAATAGAAAAAAATAGGAATTTTCTATTGCATAGGAAAAAAAATAGGAAAAATTTTCAAAATTAAAGCAGAAAATCTCCCAAAAATATGTTTAGCGAATTTTTAGCATAAATCTACTCTACCTTTAAAACATAAAGAGTTAATATAAACGGATATACTCTATCTATCATGAATGACTAGTCTTGCATCCTTTATTCTGGATAACTTCCTCCATCCTCTTTGGCATCAAATCAATAAAAAAGCTAAAAATTCATTATTCATCCTTTTCCAGGGTCTTCCTAAATTACTCTTCAAAAGCCTTAAGGGATTTTGGACAGTCTTAGCTGCTTCCTTTTTTATCTAACTCCAGACTTTTTCTATTGACAAAAGATCTGAAGAGTAAAGGAGATCACCTAATCTTATTTTCATCAATAAAGTCTTTTACTGATTTGGCACGATGGAATCCACTTCCATCCCGTTATCATAGGAATCCTTCCAAATATATATCTTTTTATACCTCCTGTAATTCGCCTAGTCTCCTTCGCACAATATTAACTAGCTTTGTGTTATTCATATTGTCTTTGAAGGTTGCTATGGTTAAGGCTTCTCTTGCAGTTATGCGGTCCCAGCAACT
>Ga0182742_1003718_pt1 | contig 14573 bp, 10 predicted proteins | sample eDN5th37CBELigMG_FD_128880 | JGI IMG/M metagenome (GOLD analysis project Ga0182742, IMG submission 128880) | Enriched Miracle-Growth compost microbial communities from Emeryville, California, USA - eDNA 5th pass 37_C BE-Lig MG (version 2)... ... | reverse complement strand
GAGCCGGGCCATCGCCAGCGTCTCGTCGACGGGGAGGTCGGCGTCGGGGTGGTTCGCCGGCCAGGCGAGCACCGACGACACGATGAGGTGGGGATGGCGGGCCTCCAGCGCCTCGTCGTCGAGGCCGGCGGCGCGGGCGGCGGTGGGGCCGAGCTCGTGCACCAGCACGTCGGCGGCGGCCAGGAGCTGCTCGAGAGCGGCCCGTCCGTCGTCGCTCGCCAGGTCGAGCACCACGCTGCGCTTGCTGCGGTTCCAGGTGCGGAAGCCGGGGTGCCGGCGGTCGGGGCCGGGCGTGGGCGGCTCGACCTTCACCACGTCGGCCCCGACCTCGGCCAGCAGCATCGTCGCCACCGGACCGGCGATGCCCGTCGACAGGTCGACGATGCGGATGCCTTCCAGGATCCCAGCGGTCATGGCCCCCTCCACTGCCAGCGGTGGCCGAGATGGTACCGGTGCGGCCGAGGGACGGAGTTGAGGTGCCCCTTTGCGCGACGGGTAAGGTCGCTCCGCACTCGCGGGCCGGGACGACCTCGGCGCGCACCCAAACGAGGAGGGGGAGCGGGGCATGTCAAGGTCGAGACAGTGGCGGCGGTGGGTCGCCGGAGCGGGGTTGGTGCCCGCGTTGCTGCTGGCGGCGTGCGGCGACGACGACAGCAGTGACGACGCCTCCGGTGACGTCACGACGACGGTCGCCGGCACGGGAGGAGGCACCGCCACGACGGCACCCGCCGACGACGACGTCGATCCCAACGGCGTGTTGCGGATCGCGTTCAACTTCGCCGCGTCCGGTGGCATCCACTTCGACCCGATCCAGCAGAACTCACCCGCCGACTTCCAGGTGCACTACCACGTGTACGACACGCTCCTGCGCCAGCAGGAGGACGGCTCCTACGAACCCGGGCTGGCCAAGGAGGCCAAGGTCGTCGATCCGCACACGATCACCGTGACCCTGCAGGAGGGCGTGAAGTTCCAGGACGGGACCGACCTCGGCTCCGACGACGTGATCGCCACCATCCAGCGGACCATCGACGCGAACAAGCCCAACGCGTTCCGCATGGCGGAGCTGTCGCAGGTGGACACGATGACGGCCGACAGCCCCACCCAGCTCACGATCAAGCTGAAGACGCCGATCGCCGGCAGCTTCTACAACCTCCTCGCCCACAACGAGACGATGCCCCTGTCCAAAGACGCCATCGACAGCGGCAACGACTTCAACACCAACCCGGTCGGGGCGGGCCCGTTCAAGCTGGTGTCGCAGGACAACCAGAAGATCGTGCTGGAGAAGTGGGACGGCTACTTCCAGGCCGACCAGATCAAGCTGGCCGGTGTGGAGTGGGTGCAGGTCGACAACGCCAGCCTCGTGCTGGCCCTGCGGTCGGGCACGGTCGACGCGGCCTTCACCACGATCGACATCAACTCGCAGCTCGAGGGCAGCGACGTGACGACGCGCTCGGAGCCCAGCCCCGACAACGTCTACTGGATGTCGCTCATGTGCGAGGTCGTGCCGGAGTTCCGTGACGTGCGGGTCCGCCAGGCGCTGAACTTCGCGGTCGACAAGGACGCCATCAACCAGGCCGCCTTCGCCGGCAAGGGCACGCCGATGTCGCAGTTCTGGGCCGTGGGCAGCCCGTTCTACGACGAGAGGCTGGCCGACGCGTACGACTACGACCTCGACAAGGCCAAGGCGCTGCTGGCGGAGGCCGGGGCCGACGACCTCCGGCTGCGGATCCCGTCGACGCCGGGGCAGCAGCAGCGCATCTCCGAGCTCCTGCAGGCGGCGTGGACCGAAGCCGGGCTGCAGGTGGAGATCGTGCCCGTGACCAACGCGGTGCAGGAGGTCTACATCGACAAGCGGGCCGACTTCTTCCACACCGGGCAGAACCGGTTCTGGACCGACAAGATCACCCGCACGTTCCTGCCCGGATCCATCGGCACGACCTGCGACCCCAAGGACCCCGCCTTCACCCAGATGGTGGCCGACCTGCGGGCCGTGGACCCCGGTGCACCCGAGGCCGTCGACCTCTGGAAGCAGGTCTCGCGCTACCTGAGCGAGAACGCGTACGGCGTCTGGCTGGTGAACGGCACCGTCAACAACGCCTACGACGGCGACCGCGTCGGCAACCCGATGTGGACGCCCAACCAGGTGGGCCAGTTCTTCCCGGACGTCCACAAGGTCTACATCAAGGCCTGACGGGGTCCCTGCCGGGGGCGACGCGCTGGTAGTGTCGCCCCCGGCACGCCCGCGGTCGGGGTGCCACATGGGGACCGGCGGGGGCGCCGAAGGACCGGCGTCGGGCCCGCCGTTCAGGGGGAAGGGGCATCGGATGCTGACACGTCGACGGCCGGGGCGCAGCGTGCTCGCCCTGCTGGTGGTCGGAGCGATGGGTCTCGTGGCCGCGTGCGGCGACGACGACGGAGGAGGGGGCGCCGCCGAGACGACCGCCGGCGCGCCCACGTCGGCGGCGACCTCCGGCAGCGGCGGCTCGGACACGACCGCCGCGAGCACCATGCCCGACGACGTCGATCCCGAAGGGATCCTCCGGGTACCGACGAGCCTCCAGTCGGTGGGCGGCGCGCAGCTCGATCCGGCCGACACCGTGATCAACAGCGACGAGACCTGGATGTCGATGATCTACGGCTCCCTGCTGCGCGACACGCCGAGCGGTGACCTCGAGCCATGGCTGGCCGAGTCGGTCGAGGTCGTCGACCCGCAGCACATCAAGGTCGTGATCCGGGAAGGCATCACCTTCAGCGACGGCACGCCCTACGACGCCGCCGCGGTGCAGCGGGGCATCCTGCGCAACCTCCGTGAGCCCGGCAACGCGGGCGTGGAGGGCGGCCGGAACTTCGCCTTCCCGCACCTCGAGGACATCGTCGTCGACGGTCCGCTGGAGCTGACCTTCGTCCTGAGCGCGCCGATGGCCGGCGAGTTCCTGCAGGCCCTGGCCGGCCGCGAGTCGGCGGTGCCGTCGCCCAAGTCGCTCGACGACGGGCTCGACCCCAGCACGTCACCCGTGGGCGCAGGGCCCTACATGCTCGAGGAGTTCCGCACGGGCGAGCTGATCTCGGTGCGCAAGAACCCGAACTTCTTCGAGGCCGACCAGTGGCACCTCGGTGGCATCGACTGGATCAACGCCGTCGGTGAGGCGGCGCAGAACGGGCTCCTCAGCGGCCAGCTCGACCTCGGCGCCGTGTCCGAGACGCAATCGGGCGCCTTCGAGGGCAACGAGCAGTTCGACATGGCCACCGTCCACCGCGACTTCGACTACTACGTCTTCAACTTCTGCCGGACGAAGCCGCCCTTCGACGACATCCGGGTGCGGCGGGCCGTGCAGAAGGCCCTCGACCGCGAGGCCCTGAACCAGGGGTGGCTGAACGGGAAGGGCGAGGTGGCCTACGGCTTCTGGCCGGAGGGGCACCCGTACTTCACCGAGGACAGCAAGCAGTACGCCGAGCACGACCCCGAAGGGGCCCGGGCCCTGCTGGCCGAGGCCGGCCTCAGCGAGGTGAGCTTCGACCTGGTGCAGCCCTTCGCCTCGAACCCGGCCCACGCCCGGCTGGCGGAGATCCTGCAGGCGCAGCTGGCCGAGGTGGGCATCAACGCCAACATCGTGTTCACCCAGAACTACCTCGTGGAGTTCTTCCAGCCCCAGAAGCCGGGTGCGCTGGTGAACACGGGGTCCCGGCCCGGCTCGGACCGCGTGGCCAAGCTCTTCATCGAGGGCTTCCAGCAGGTGCTGTGCGGGGCGTCCGACCCGCAGATCACCGAGTGGGCCAACGAGATCGCCTCACTGGACCCGCGCGATCCCAAGGTGGCCGACCTCTACGCCCAGATCGACGAGCGCATGCAGGGGGAGGCCTTCACCCTGTTCCTCGTGAAGGTCCCGCTGTTCTACGTGTGGAACACCGACAAGGTCGGCGGCGAGCCCGAGTTCACCGGGCAGAAGGGCCAGCTGCTCTACGAGACCATCTACGTGAAGCAGTGACCTCCTCGGCGCGAGAGTAGGAGGGCGCGGGCGGTCCACGGGGAGGACATCGATGTCGCACGAGATGGTGGAGCGCCTGCGCCTGCTGGAGCAGGAACTGGCGGTGCTCAAGTCGCAGCTGGGCGCGGAGGGCGATGCTCGGGGGATCGCGGGCGCCAGCCGGCGCAGCCTGCTGCGTCACATGGCCGTCGGGGCGGCCGGGGTGGCGACGGCCACCGTGGTCGGCGCCGCGACGGCGGCCGCCGCTGCGGCCGACGGCGGCGGACCGTCGCGGCGCGGCTCGCGGCGGCACGCCGACGTCGCGGCCGAGCACGAGATCCTCGACGTGCTCTACGCGTACGGCCACGCGCTGGACTACGGCGGGCTGGAGACGTTCCTGGCCTGCTTCACGGAGGACGCCGACTACGTCGTGACGTTCCGGATCGAGCCGGCGCGGAACTTCTCGTTCCACGGGCACGAGGAGCTCACCGGCTACTTCAACGGCCACACGCACGCGCCCGAGGCCTGGCACAAGCACGTGACGACGAACGCCAGCATCACGGTCGACGGGTGGCACGCCACGTCGACCAGCTACTTCCTGCGCGTCGACGCCGGCGCCCAGCCCGCGCCCTCGCAGGTCGTCGCGTCGGGCCGCTACCTGGACGAGCTGGTGCGCGACCGCTGGGGCAACTGGCGCATCGCCTCCCGCATCGCCGAGGTGGAGAACCTCTGACGTCGCGCTGATGGCCGGTGGGTGGTTCCGCGGAACCGCCCACCCGCTCAGGCCCGGTGGGTTCGCGTCACCTCTGATGGCCTGCGGGGCCCGAAGAACGGGACGCGAACGGTGCGCCGGCGCGAGGTGGCTCGGTCAAGCCCAGCGCCCGCCCGGTTCCGCGGGACCGACCACGGCTCAGCCATGGCGCGTTCGCGGTCACGGAGAGCCCCTTGGCGCGCCATGGCGCGCTGGTGGGCGGGCGCGGCCGGTTCCAGGGGACGGCCACGGCTCGGCATCGCGTGTGCGTCACCCCAGGCGGCCTCGGCGGCCGAAGAACGGGACGCGGACGGTGCGCCGGCGCGTGGTGCGGGTCAGGCGGCGGGCGGCGGGAGGAGCTGGCTGATCAGGGTGTCGGTGAGCCACGCCTCGTACCGCTCGGGTCGCCAGCCCCGGTCGACGACCAGCAACCCGTAGACCTCGGGTGACAGCAGCGCGTGGATGATGTCGCGGGCGTCGCGCTCGCGCAGCTCCTCCCGCAGCGCGCCGGCACGGGCCAGTGCACGGGCCAGCCGCCCCTGGCCCTCCTGGCGCTGGCGGGTGAGCTCGTCGAGCAGGCCCGCGGCGTCGGGATCGGAGGCGGCCGCACTGACCAGGATGCGGTAGATCCCCGCCGTCCGCTCGTTGATCTGCGAGGCGATGGCGACGAAGCCGCGCACCTTGGCCTCGGGGCTCGGGTCGGCGAGGAGGGCGCGCACCGGCGGGCGCTCGGCCATCGGCACCGCCTGGTCGTCGCCGGCGATGGACACGTCGAGCAGCGCCTTCAGGATGCCCCGCTTGGACGAGAACAGCCGGTAGACGGTGGCGGGCGGGACGTCGGACAGGGTGCTGATGGCGTCGATCGTGGTGGCCCCGTAGCCCCGGTCGAGGAAGAGGCGTCGGGCGGCGTCGATGACCGCCGCCCGGGCCAGTCGGGTCCTCGCCTGCGCTGCCACAGGATGAGGCTACCGCTCTCGAAATGAGAGTGCTACTATCGATCGCAGCAGCCGCAGCCCCCGACCCGAACGACGACCCGAGGAGGGCCATGCCCACGACCGACGCCACGAAGGCCGTGAAGCCCAAGGCCGCGAGGACCGCGAAGACCGCCAAGGCCACGTCCGGCTTCACCGCCGAGGAGAAGGCGGCCATGAAGGAGCGCGCCGCGGAGCTGAAGGCCGAGAAGCGCCGCATGAGCAAGGCCGAGGCCGAGGCCGCGGTCCTGGAGAAGATCGCGGAGATGCCCGAGCCTGACCGCTCGCTGGGCGAACGCCTCCACGCCATCATCAAGGAGAGCGCGCCGGTGCTCGAGCCGAAGCTCTGGTACGGGATGCCCGCCTACGCCAAGGACGGCAAGGTCGTCTGCTTCTTCCAGGCCGCCGACAAGTTCAAGGCCCGCTACGCCACGTTCGGCTTCAACGACACGGCCAACCTCGACGACGGCGCGATGTGGGCGACCTCCTTCGCCCTGAAGGAGCTCACCGACGAAGGCGAGGCCACCATCCGGGCCCTCGTGGAGAAGGCCGTCCGCTGAGGGGGGCACGGCCCGAGCAGTACGCTCGCCGCCGTGCCCCCGACTGCGCGGAGCTGACGCGTTCATGACGTCGCGTCGAGCACCTGCACCGGGCCAGGGTGGTGTCGCGTGAGCGACAGCACGTCGAGCACGTCGAGCACGTCGAGCACGTCCGTGGTCCACCGGCCCCTGGCGGCGGTGCGCTCGTTCGCCAACACCGAGCACGCCAGCGCCGCCGTGCTGCTCCTGGCCACCATGGTCGCGCTGCTCTGGGCCAACTCGCCCTGGTCGGGCTCCTACGACCGCTTGTGGCACACGGAGGTCGTGCTCCGGTTCGGGAAGTCCGAGCTGGACATGGACCTGCGCCACTGGATCAACGACGGCCTCATGGCCTTCTTCTTCTTCGTGGCCGGCCTCGAGATCCGCCGGGAGTTCGACATGGGCGACCTGCGGGAGCGCCGTCGCGTGGCCACGCCCGTGATCGCCGCGATCGGCGGCATGGTGCTGCCGGCGCTCATCTACGTCGCCCTCAACGCCGGCGGCTCGGGCGTGCACGGCTGGGGCATCGCGATGGGCACCGACACCGCGTTCGCCATCGCGGTGCTGAGCCTGGTCGGCGGCGCCGCACCTCGCACGCGGACCTTCCTGCTGAGCCTGGTCGTGGTCGACGACGCCATCGCGCTCACGGTCATCGCGATCGCCTACACCGACGGCGTGTCGGTGGTGCCGCTGGTCTACGCCGTGGCGCTGATCGGCGTGATCCTCGTCCTGAAGCGGACCGGCGTCACCCACGGCGTGCCGTACTTCCTGGTCGGGACCGGCGTCTGGCTGGCCACCCTGGCCTCGGGGGTGCACCCCACGATCGTCGGCGTCCTGATCGGCCTGCTGGCCACCGCCTACCCGCCGTCGCGCCCGAAACTCCAGCGGGCCGCCTCCATGTGGCGGGGCTTCCGCGAGGAGCCCACGCCCGAGCTGGCCCGCGTCGCCAGCCAGGCGTTGGCCCACACGGTGTCGCCGAACGAGCGGCTCCAGCACCTGTTCCACCCCTGGACGAGCTTCCTGGTCGTGCCGCTGTTCGCCCTGGCCAACGCCGGGGTGGAGATCAGCGGCGAGCAGCTCCGGGCCGCGGCGAGCTCGACGATCACGATCGGCATCGTCGTCGGGTTGGTCGTCGGCAAGCTGGTGGGCATCACCGGCGCGAGCTGGCTGGCGCACCGGGTGGGTCGGCTCCCGGTCACCGTCTCGTGGCCGAACGTGGCCGGCACCGCCACGGTGGCCGGCATCGGCTTCACGGTGGCGCTGCTCATCGCCGACATCACCTTCGAGGGCGAGGAGCTGGTCGAGGCCAAGCTGGGCATCCTCGGCGCGTCGCTGGTGGCCGCCACGCTGTCGTGGATCGCCTTCCGGATCATCCGCCGCCTGCCCGGGCGGGCCGCTCGGGGCGTGGCGCCGGCCATCGGGGATCTCTCGGACCCCGTCGACCCGTCCGTCGACCATGTCCACGGCTCGCTCGACGCCCCCGTCGTGCTGGTGGAGTACGGCGACTTCGAGTGCCCGCACTGCCTCAGGGCCAAGGCGCTGGTGCAGGACCTGCAGGCGCTCTTCGGCGCCGATCTGGCCTTCGTGTTCCGGCACCTCCCGCTGGACGACGTGCACGAGCACGCCCGGCTCGCCGCCGAAGCGGCCGAGGCCGCCGGGGCCCAGGGCCACTTCTGGGCGATGCACGACCTGCTGTACGCGCACCAGGACGCGCTGCAGGAGGAGGACCTGATCCGGTACGCGGCCGAGCTGGGCCTCGACGTCGACCGCTTCGTCGACGACCTGCACCAGCGGCGGTACGCGCTGCGGGTCCAGCGCGACGTGGCCAGCGCCGACGACAGCGGCGCGGCCGGCACGCCGACCTTCTTCATCAACGGGCAGCGCTACGTGGGGCACAGCGACGTCCCGTCGTTGGCCGCCGCGCTGCGACGTGCCGCCGGCGCCGCTGCCGGCCAGGCCGTCGGGGTGCCGTCGACTCACTAGGTTCGCGGCTCATGGCCACCACGAGCAGCGCCTTCGACGGGATCCGGGTCGTCGACCTGAGCGAGACGCTCGCTGGTGCGCTGGCGTCGATGCACCTGGCCGACTTCGGCGCCGACGTGGTGCGGGTGGAACCCGGCCGCGTCGCCGAGCGACGCCTCCGGGCGCCCTACCTCCTGGCCAACCGGAACAAGCGCATCGTCGAGGCGTCGCGCCAGGGCGACGAGGTGGCCGAGCTCGTGGCGCGGGCCGACGTGGTCATCGTCGACGACCAACCGGGGGTGGTCGCCGAGCGCGGCCTCGACGCTGCCACCCTCCGCCGGCGGGCCCCGCACCTGGTCCACGTGTGGATGCCGCCCCATGCCGAGCACGGACGGCCCGCCGGGCTGCCCGAGAGCGAGCTCCTCCTGCAGGCGTGGACCGGCATGGCTGACCAGCAGCCGAGCGGCCGCGGCGACGACCCCGCGCACCCGGCCATGCCGCTCGTGCAGTACGAGCAGGCGGCGCTGGCGGCCACGGCCGTGGCGGCGTCGCTGCTGGAGCGCATGCGCAGCGGCCGGGGCCGCGCCCTGACCGTGTCCGGCATGCACGCCGCGGGCCTGACGAACGTGGCCATCATGCTCGACCTCCCCGGCGTCGTCCGCCCCTACGGCGGCACGAAGATGGGCGCCAGCGGGATCTCCCCGAACTTCAGCGCCTACCGCTGCCGCGACGGCGAGTGGGTCTTCCTCGGCTGCCTCACACCGGGCTTCTTCTTCCAGGCCCTCGAGGTGCTCGACGCCATGGAGGTGATGGTCCTCCCCGGGGTCGACGGCGACTTCGCCAGGCTCCGGACGTCCCAGGGCGCGGCCCGGGAGGTCCTGGAGGCCAAGTTCGCCGAGCGGGACAGCGCCGAGTGGCTCGACATCCTCACTCGGGCGGGCGTGCCCAACGCGCCGATCGAGACCCGGGCCCAGTGGGCCGAGTCGCCGACGGTCGCCGCCGGCCGGTTGCTGGTGGAGCTGCCCGCCGCCGGGCTCGGCGTCGTCCGGCTGCCCGACGTGGGGGTCGAGCTCACGGCCACGCCCGGCGCGGTCCGGTGGCTGCCGGGCCCCGAGGCGGTGGCCGCGGCCGACGACGTGTGGCGCTCCGTGGTGGTCGACACCACCGAGGAGACCGACGACACCGACGACACCGACGACACGGCGCGACCGCTGCCCCTCGAGGGCCTGCGGGTGATCGACGCCAGCTCGTTCATCGCCGGCCCGCTCACGTCCACGATCCTCGGCGACTTCGGCGCCACGGTGGTGAAGCTCGAGCAGCCCACGGGCGACGAGTTCCGCGTGGCCGGCGCGTCGTACTCGGTCATCAACCGCAGCAAGTTCCAGGTGACGGCCGACCTGAAGGGGCCCGACGGGCGCGCGCTGCTCCGCCGGCTCCTGGCCGACGCCGACGTGGTGCTCGAGAACATGCGCCCCGGTGTGGCGGAGCGGCGGGGCCTCGACCGGGCGAGCGTGGCCGCGGTGAACCAGCGGGCCATCACCTGCGCCATCAAGGCGTGGGGCGCCGGCCCGCTGGCGGACACGCCCGGCTTCGACCCGCTCATCCAGGCCCGCAGCGGCCTCATGCGGGCCCAGGGCCGCGATGATGTGCCGGTCCTGCTCGGTCCGGCGGTGCACGACATCGGCGTCGCCACGTTGAGCGCCTTCGGCATCCTCGCCGCGCTGGTGGTCCGCGAGCGCGACAGCATCGGGCAGGAGGTGCGGGCCTCGCTCAGCCGCACGTCGCTCGTCTTCCAGGCCGCCGAGTTCACCGAGCTGCGGGTGCCCGAAGCGCCGGGAGCGACGTTGGCGCCGCCGTCGATCCCCGGTCGCCTGCACCGGTGCGCCGACGGCTGGGTGGCGGTCGCCGACAGCGCCGACGGCCATGACGCCGACGACGCCGACGACGCCGACGACGCCGACACGGCATCGCGCCTGGGGGCCATGACGGTCGACGACGCGCTGGCGTGGCTGCACGCCCGGGGCGCCGTGGCGGTGCCCGTGCTCGACCGCACCGAGATCTTCCGGGCTCCCGACCTGGAGGGGAACGGCTTCTTCGGCACCGTGGTCGATCCGGACTTCGGCCCGATCAAGGCGGTGTGCAGCTTCGCCCGCTGGCACGGCTCGCCCGGCGCCGACGTCCTCTTCACCAGGAGCCTGGGCCAGGACGACGAGGCCGTCCGCCGGCAGGGCTGGCAGGCCCTGGAGGGCGCGACCGCGAGGGCCGTCGAGGCGCGGTAGCGTGCCGCCGCCGCGGAGCCGGTGAGCTCCGAGGGGGGAGGAACGTGATGGGGTTCATGGCCCGAAGCCGTCGCGCGACCCGCGTGCGACTCCTGTCGGTCCTGGTGGCCGCCGCCCTGGTGGCCGTCGCCTGTGGTGACGACGACGACGGCGGTGGTGGCACCGCCACACCGACGTCCGGCGGCGGGACGTCCGCCAGCACGTCGGCCACGGGCGGAGGCGAGGACGACGCCGAGGCCGACCCGAACGGCGTCGTGCGCATCGTGCAGAGCGTCAGCGCCGCGAACACCACGTTCGATCCGACGACCACCAACTCCGGCCTCAACACGATGCTCTTCTCGCTCTACGGCACGCTGCTCACCAAGCGGAGCCTGACCGAGTACGAGCCCAACCTGGCCACCAGGGTGGAGGTCATCGACCCGCAGACCATCGAGGTGGAGCTGCGCGAGGGCCTGGTGTTCTCCGACGACACGCCGGTCGACGCCGAGGCGCTCAAGTTCAACCTGGAGCGCTTCCGCGACAACCCGAACCGGCTCGGGTTGCGGTCGGAGTTCATGGCCGGCCTCGACCACGTGGAGGTGACCGGCCCGCTGAGCGCGACCGTCCACCTGAAGACGCCCACGTCGGGCATCTTCTACGACCTCTTCGCCGGCCCCGAGACGATCCTGATCTCGCCCACCGCCATCCGCAACGGCGTCAACCTCAGGGAGGAAGCCGTGGGTGCGGGGCCGTTCGTGCTGGAGTCGTGGCAGCCCGACGTCCGCATGGTGGTGAAGAAGAACCCCAAGTACTGGAACGCCGACGCGGTGAAGGTGGCCGGCATCGAATTCATCCAGCTCACCATCGGGCCGCCCGTGATCAACGGCCTGCGCGCCGGCGACGTCGACATGGCCAACATCGACGCCAACCTGGCCCGCTCGCTGGCGCCGCCGATCACGTCCGAGTCGTTCCCGCACCCGGGGCCCTTCATCCTCAACGTGTGCAAGCGCGACGAGCCGCTGAGCGACGTGCGGGTGCGTCAGGCGCTGGCCCACGCCATGGACCGCGACGCGCTGATCCAGGGCATGTACGGCGGGCAGTCCGAGCCGGTGTGGTCCCTGCAGCGCGAGGGCGACCCCCGCTACGACGAGTCGCTCGAGGGCATCTACGACCACGACATCGACAAGGCCAAGCAGCTGCTGGCCGAGGCCGGCTACCCGGACGGCTTCGACACGTCGATGATCGTCTCGGCCGGCGGTGTGTCGCTGACCGCGGGCGAGCTGCTCCAGGGCCAGTGGAGGGAGATCGGCGTCGACGTGAGCATCACGCCGACCCCGAACGTGGTGCAGGACTTCTACCTCGACGGCAAGGCGCCGATGTTCCCGATCACGCAGACCCGGGCGGGCATCGACGCCTACTCGGTGCTGCTGCTGCCCGGGTCCTTCGCCGCCGTCTGCGGCTACGACGACCCCGTGGTCGGCCAGGCCGTCCGCGACGTGATGGCCCTGCCCCAGGACAGCCCCGAGGGCATCGAGGCCTGGCAGAAGCTGTCCCGCCTCGTGCAGGAGACGCTGCCGTTCATCCCGATGGTGTTCCACAACCAGGTGGTGGCTTGGAACACCGACCGGATCGGCGGGCTGGAGTGGCAGCTCGACGAGTTCGGCAACTCCATCCCGATCCTCGACCGCATCTTCGTGAAGGCGTCGTAGCGCCGCAGGTCGTGGGGGTGCTCCGGCCCGGCGCCGGGGCACCCCGACCCGCGGTGGGGGGCGGTTAGGGTCGACCGGGTGAGCGTCGGCCCGCTGCGCGTGGAGGTCGGGCCGGGCCCCACCGGCGGGACGGCGTCGGCCGCGTGGCGCTCGTCGGTGCTGACCAGCCTGGTCGGCAAGAGCGCCGAGCTGGTGACGCTCGGCTTGCTCGGGGTCGTGGTGCCCCGGGCGCTGGGGCCGGAGGCCTACGGCCGCTTCGCCGTGCCCCTCACCGTGGTGACGCTCGGCTCCCTGGCGCTGGCCCTGGGCGGCCCGACCACCATGGCCCGCTTCGTGCCGGCGGCGCCGCCGGAGCGCCGGCTCGCGCTCGCCCGGCGCCTCGGCGTGCGGCTGGCGGTCGGCAGCGGCGCACGCCTGGCCGGGCTGGCGGCCATCGCGGCGGCCGCGGCCGCCATCGACCCCCAGCGCGTCCGGCCGATGGTCGCCGCAGTGGTGGTCGGAGCGCTGGCGCTCAACGTGCTGGCCACCTGCGGGCTGCAGGTCGGCCTCGGCCTCGGCCGGGCCGGCCCGTGGAGCCTCCGCTACCCGGTGCAGAACCTGGTGCTCGTGCTCGCGGTGCTCGTGCTCCATCCGGTCGGCGGCGACGACGGCGCCCTGCTGGCCCTCGTGGTGGCCGGCGCGGTGGCGGCCGCCCTCGGGCTGGCGGTGGCCGCGCCGGTGCTGCGCCACCACCATGCCGAGGCGGCGCTGCCGCGCGAGGCGATCCGCTTCGGCGTGCTGCACGCCGGCGGCGCGGCGCTCACGCAGGTGGCCCATCGCGGCGGCGTGGTGGCGGTGGCGCTGCTGGCCGGCGCCGGTGCGGGCGCCGAGGCCGGCTACACCTCGATGGCGCTCAGCATCGCCCTCGGCGTCACCTATGCGGTGCTGCAGCTGTTCACCGTGTCGCTCCCGCACCTGGTCGGGAGCGGGGGGCGCGCCGACGTGGCCGCCGCCGAGGCGGCCTCCCAGCGCCTGTGCGCCGTCGTGCTGGCCGTGCTCGCACCGGCCGGCCTGGTCGGTGCGGCCCTGCTGGGGCGGGCTGTGCCGGCGGTGTTCGGCTCGGAGTTCGCCGACGCCGCCCCCACCTTCGGGCCCGCCCTCGCGCTGGTGGTCCTCGCGCCCCTGCACTCCCTCGGCGTGCAGGTGGCGGCGCTGCGGCTGCGCGCGGGCGTGTCGCTGGCCGCGGGTGCGGCCTCGGCACTGACCTTCGCCGTGGTGGCCCTCGCCGCGGTCCCGGCGTGGGGCGCACCCGGCGGCACGGCCGCGGCCCTCGCCGGCGTGGCGGCCGGCACCTCCGTGGCGGCCGTGGCCCTGCCCGGTGCGCTGCCACCCCCGCTGCTCGCCACCGGCCTCGCCTCGGCCGCCCTGGTGGTGGGCGTGGCGCTGGTGGCGTGAGCGCCGCCTCGCCCGTCGCCGCGACGGTGGTGGTCCCCACCCGCGACCGGCCCGACCAGCTGCGCGCCTGCCTGGCCGCGCTCGATGCGCAGGCGGGCGCGGACCTCGAGGTCGTCGTGGTCGACGACGCCTCGCGCGACGCGGGCGCGGTCGCGGCGGTCGTGGCGTCCTCGCCCCGGGCCCGGCTGGTGCGCGGTGAGGGCCGCGGCCCGGCCGCGGCGCGCAACCTCGGGGCCGCCTCGGCTGCTGCCCCCGTCGTCTGCTTCACCGACGACGACTGCCGACCCGAACCCGGCTGGCTCGCCGCGCTCCTCGCCCGGTTCGACACCGGGGGCTCGGAGGTGTCGGAGGTGGACGCCGTGGCCGGGCCCACCCTCACCGGGGTGGCGGGCAACCCGTGGTCGACGGCCTCGCAGGTGGTCACCAACCACCTGATGGCCGCCTCGCTGGAGCCGTCGACGGGACGACTCGGGTTCGCGCCCACCAGCAACCTGGCCTGCCGGGCCGAGGTGGCCCGCACGCTGCCCTTCGACGAGCGCTACCCCCTCGCCGCGGGCGAGGACCGCGAGTGGTGCGCCCGCCTGCGTGAGCAGGGCGGGCAGCTGGTGTTCGAGCCCGCCGGCCGCGTCTGGCACCACCAGGACCTGACCGCGACCAGCTTCTGGCGCCAGCAGCAGCGCTACGGGCGAGGCGCCTACCGCTTCCACGCCCGCCGGCCGGCGGGCGCCCGCCTCCAGCCGATGCGCTTCTACGTCGACCTGCTCCGGGCCGGCTGGCGCCACGGGCCCCGCGTCGGCGCGCTGGTCGTCGCCGCCCAGGTGGCCACCGCGACCGGTCTCGTCGCCGAGGCGCTGGCCGACCGGCACCGGGCGGCGGACTAGGGCTTCCTGTCCGGGGGTTGAGTTTGCAGGTCCGCCCGTTGGTGTGGGTGGGCCACGGCGGTGG
>Ga0182742_1003716_pt1 | contig 14579 bp, 13 predicted proteins | sample eDN5th37CBELigMG_FD_128880 | JGI IMG/M metagenome (GOLD analysis project Ga0182742, IMG submission 128880) | Enriched Miracle-Growth compost microbial communities from Emeryville, California, USA - eDNA 5th pass 37_C BE-Lig MG (version 2)... ... | reverse complement strand
TCTTACTACTAGGAATTTTCTACCATGATGGGGAGTGAAACGTGTGGAATATGTTATTGAAATGCTCAATATTCGCAAGGAATTTTCGGGCTTCGTTGCAAACGACAATATAACATTACAGTTAAAAAAAGGCGAGATCCATGCGCTATTAGGGGAGAATGGTGCGGGGAAGTCAACCCTTATGAATGTCCTCTTCGGCTTATACCAGCCAGAAAAAGGGGAAATTAAGGTAAAAGGCGAAACTGTGAAAATTACCGACCCGAATGTCGCAAATGATCTAGGAATCGGAATGGTACATCAACATTTTATGCTGGTGGATACATTTACTGTTACGGAGAACATCATTCTTGGGAAAGAGACCACCAAAGGTGGGGTTATCGACATCAAGACAGCAGAAGATGAGGTACGTAAAATTTCTGAAAGATACGGACTTGCTGTAGACCCACAGGCAAAGATTTCCAATATTTCAGTTGGAATGCAGCAACGGGTAGAAATTCTGAAAACGCTTTATCGCGGGGCGGATATTTTAATTTTTGACGAGCCAACAGCTGTTCTAACTCCTCAAGAAATTAAAGAGCTTATTCAGATTTTTAAAACCCTAATAAAAGAAGGCAAATCAATCATTCTGATTACACATAAGTTAAAGGAAATTATGGAGGTTTGTGATCGAGTAACAGTTATCCGTAAAGGAAAAGGGATTGGGACTGTGAATGTGAATGAAACCAATCCTACTGATTTAGCGAGTTTGATGGTTGGCCGCGATGTAGAATTTAAAACGGAAAAAACGGATGCAACACCAGGTGTTGATGTGTTAGAAATTGAAGATTTGAAAGTGAAAGACTCTCGAGGAGTCCAAGCAATCAAAGGACTTAATTTATCCGTGCGTGCGGGCGAAATCCTCGGGATTGCTGGCGTTGATGGAAATGGTCAAACAGAGTTAATTGAGGCAATCACTGGTTTACGCAAGGCCGAAAGTGGTACGGTGAAAATTAATGGGAAGAATGTTCTCAATCTTCCACCAAGGAAGGTAACGGAATCGGGACTAGGTCATATTCCCCAAGATCGTCATAAGCATGGGCTCGTATTAAACTATACGATTGGTGAAAATATGGTTCTACAAACCTATTATCAAAAACCTTTTTCAAAATCTGGTGTAATGAATTTTAAAAAAATCTATGACAAAGCAAGAAATTTAATTTCCGAGTTTGATGTACGTACACCAAGCGAATATACCCTTGCTAGAGCATTATCAGGCGGTAATCAACAAAAAGCAATAATTGGTCGTGAAATTGACAGAAATCCTGATATATTAATTGCGGCGCAACCAACACGTGGGTTGGATGTTGGAGCGATTGAGTTTATTCATAAACGATTAATTGAACAGCGTGACCATGGGAAAGCTGTCCTGCTGGTTTCGTTTGAATTAGACGAAATCATGAATGTAAGTGATCGAATTGCCGTTATTTACGAAGGGGAGATTGTTGCAATTGTTGATCCTAAGAAAACGACGGAGCAGGAACTAGGCTTACTAATGGCTGGATCGAAGAAGAAGGAAGCAGGTGAAGATGCAAATGTCTAGCCGAATGAAAAATATCTTAACCCCCATTATTGCGGTTTTTCTTGGGATATTAGTTGGAACAATTATTATGGTTGCCAGTGGCTATAATGCTATAACTGCTTATCAAGCACTTTGGAACGGTGCCTTTGGTGATATATATTTTATAGGTGAGGTCATTCGCCAAACCATTCCTTATATTCTTGCTGGTCTAGCGGTTGCATTCGCCTTTAAAACAGGTTTATTCAATATTGGAGTAGAAGGACAACTACTCATGGGTTGGATGGCAGCTGTTTGGGTTGGTGTTAGCTTTGATCTTCCAAAAATCATTCACTTGCCGTTGGCAGTATTAGCAGCTGGGGTGGCAGGTGCGCTTTGGGCATTTATCCCGGGTTATTTGAAGGCAAGATTCCGTGTTCACGAAGTAATTGTTACGATTATGCTAAACCATACGGCACTGTACATTACGAATCAAGTTATTCGTTCGGTACTATCGGATGGGAAAGAAAGAACTGACATGATCGCAGACTCATCTTCTCTACGGTCAGTATTTTTAGAAAGTATTACAGATTATTCTCGTATGCACTGGGGAATCACAATCGCGATTATCTGTGCAATCATTATGTGGTTTATTCTTGAAAAAACAACAACTGGTTTTGAATTACGAGCAGTTGGATTCAATGAACATGCTTCACAGTATGCAGGAATGAATGTTAAACGAAATATTATTCTATCCATGGTCATTTCAGGTATTTTTGCTGGACTGGCTGGTGCCATGGAAGGTTTAGGAACATTCGGGTACATGGCAGTTAAGGGTGGCTTTACAGGCGTTGGTTTTGATGGAATAGCCGTTGCACTTCTTGGAGGAAACACAGCCATCGGGGTTGTCCTCGCTGCATTATTATTTGGTGGTTTGAAGGTTGGTGCCCTAAACATGCCTCTTGAAGCTGGAGTACCAAATGAACTGGTTGATATTATCATTGCACTTATTATTATTTTTGTAGCATCAAGCTATATTATCCGTTGGTTTATTGACCGCGTGAGCAAAAAGGGGGTGAAATAAGTGGGCATCATGGATATCTTACAAATTGTGATTCCTTCTACTCTTTTATGGGCAGCTCCACTTATTCTCACTGCATTAGGTGGTATTTTCTCGGAACGTTCCGGTGTCGTTAACATTGGTTTAGAGGGGTTAATGGTCATTGGGGCTTTTACTGGAATTGTGTTTAACCTTGAAACAGTTTCAGTCTTAGGAAGCTGGACTCCATGGGTTGCGCTTTTAGTAGCTGCACTTGTCGGTGCGATTTTTTCCCTTATTCATGCTGTAGCTTCAATCAGCTTTAGAGCAGACCATACAGTATCAGGGGTGGCAATCAACCTATTAGCTGTTGGCGTCACTTTATTCCTAGTTAAATTGATCTATGATAAAGGACAAACAGATATTATTCAAAAAGGGTTCAGTAAAATTGATGTTCCTTTCCTAAGTGATATTCCGATTATTGGACCAATATTCTTCTCTAACACATATTGGACATCTTATGTTGCAATTATCATTGCCATCATTGCTTGGTTTGTCGTATTCAAAACCCCATTTGGGTTACGCCTTCGTTCCACTGGTGAGCATCCAATGGCGGCAGACACGATGGGAATTAATGTAACGAAAATGCGCTATATTGGGGTAATCATTTCTGGTGCACTTGGTGGATTAGGGGGAGCTGTTTATGCACAATCGATTTCTTCTGACTTTAGCCATGCGACAATAAGTGGGCAAGGATTTATGGCGCTTGCAGCCATGATCTTTGGAAAGTGGCATCCACTTGGAGCTATGGGCGCAGCAATCTTTTTTGGATTTGCTCAAAGTTTAAGTATTATCGGAAACAGCTTGCCGTTCCTAGAAAATGTACCAAGTCTTGTTCTTCTTATTGCACCATATATCTTAACAATCCTAGCATTAACAGGCTTTATTGGTCGTGCCGATGCACCAAAAGCATCAGGTACTCACTATATTAAGGGCAGTCGATAAAACCTTCTCACCACTCTCGGACAACATTGTCCGAGAGTTTTATTTTCTTCCGTATATTTTCAGCAGGAAAGCTTTCGCCTATGGTAAAATAAATATAATAGAAAATAACAATGACAAGAGGTCATGAAAATGAAGTTTTCTTTATACATGGATGATTCAGAAACGGAAAAGCTTTTTTCCTATCTTAGGTGGATTTTTGCGATTATAGCCTTCATCATGTTTTATTTTCCTCCATTATCTGAACGCCTCCAATTCGATCGTGCGAGTTTTCCTGTCCTATTTGGCTTATCAATCGCTTATATTTCCATCGCACAGTTTGCTTTGACTAGATTTTCAAAACAAGATAAATATTTTTCTATCCTGACACAGGGTGGAATCCTTTTTGACTTTATTGCTTTCTTTTGGCTTTTAGCACTCACAGGAGAAGTCCTAAGCCCTATCTTTCCAATTGCTTTTTTAATTATCATGCATGCGACCATCTATTGGAGAACCAAAGGAGCGGTTTTTTCGTCCATTGGTGTCACGATTGGGTATTCAGCTATGTTTGTATTTGGAAATTCATGGACTTTTGAGACTATTTTTGTTTTTACCATTAATAGCATCTTTGTATGGATTATTGGATTACTAGGTTCGATGATTGTACTTAGAGAACGTTTTCATATGAAGCAAAAAGAATTATTCAAGGAACTCATGATTACCGATTATTTGACAGGATTATTCAATCACCGTTCGTTCCAAGAACAGATTCGGTTGTTACAGTCGAGTTCAAAGTCATTTGCGTTAATCATAGGAGATATCGATTATTTTAAATATGTGAATGACACCTATGGTCATATGGCAGGGGACATGGTTCTAAAGGAAATTGGGAACGTATTCAGTGAATTGGCTGATAAATATCAAGGGATGGCCTTTCGCTATGGAGGGGAGGAGTTTGCCTTCTTACTTCCGGATTCCGCAAATACAGATCTTGAGGCTTTTATGTCCGACCTATACGATAAATTACGAGAAAAGAGCTTCACCGAGGATAGGATCAAAGTTACCATGAGTTTTGGCGTGGCAACAAGTAGCCAATTTGCAACAATTGATCAGATGGTTGTCTATGCAGACCAGCTTTTATACAAAGCAAAAGCTTCTGGTCGGAACCAAGCCACTATTTATACAGGTGAATCGACAATCAGTTTTCAACAACATTCAAGCGTGATGAACAAAGAAACCATAACTAGTTTGACTTGATGCTTCCCTAATTGGGGGAGCATCTTTCTATATTTTCTTAGAAGGCAAGAAGTCCCATTACTTGTAAAATTAGAAAATAGGAAGGTATAGTAAGAATAGGGAAGTGGCATTAGGAAAAGATAAAAATATAACCTACATGTGGTATACATAAGATGTAATAGTGATGGTAAAGAATGTTCTAGGAAACAAGTGTTGATGATGTATGCCTGGAAACAAAAAGGAGGACCCTTCATGGGAGTGATTTCGGAAACGATTAAGGAAATGCAAGGCTATAAGCTTCACGTCGTACAAACTGAAAAATTCAAAACGAATACAATTGTGTGGAAAATGAAAGCGCCATTGAGCAAAGATCAAGTGACACAGCGTGCTCTTCTCCCTCATGTATTGCAAGCTAGTACAGCTGGGTTCCCGACAACGGCCAAATTACGATCTTATTTGGATGATCTCTATGGTGCGAATATGTTTGTGGATGTTTCGAAAAAAGGCGAATATCAAGTGATCTCTCTGTCAATCGAAGTAGCAAATGAGAAGTTCCTTAGTGATTCTACACCACTATTAGCGAAGGCATTGGAATTATTGTCAGAGATGATACGAAATCCACTTGCAGAAAATGGTGCATTTGACAGCGAAACAGTGGATAAGGAAAAGCGCACTTTAAAGCAACGCATTCAATCCGTTTATGATGATAAGATGAGGTATTCAAGCTTTAGGCTTATCCAAGAAATGTGTGCTGGAGAGCCTTATTCCCTCCCTGTTAACGGAGAATTGGAAGACGTGGATAAAATTACTGCCACATCCCTTTATGAGTATTACCAAAAGGCATTTGCTGAAGATGAATTAGATCTTTATGTTATTGGAGATGTATCTCCTGAACAGGTAGCAACTACTGCCTCTACCTTATTTCAATTTGCAGAGCGTACACCAAAAGAAAGCAATTCGCTTAATGGTGCAAATCGAGAAGAGAAGACCATTAAAGAAAAACAAGATGTAAAACAAGGGAAATTGAATATTGGCTATCGCACAAATGTAAAGTATGGAGATCGTGATTATTACGCCCTTCAATTGTTTAACGGAATTTATGGTGGCTTTTCTCATTCAAAGCTCTTCCTAAATGTGCGGGAAAAAAATAGTTTAGCTTATTACGTAGCTAGCCGGCTTGAAAGCCATAAAGGCTTGATGATGGTGATGTCAGGGGTCGAATTTGAAAATTTTGACCTTGCTGTAAAGATTATTAAGGAACAGATGGAAGCCATGAAATCTGGTGATTTCACAGAGGAAGAAATTGATCAAACGAAGGCAGTGATTGAAAATCAACTGCTTGAAACTCTAGATACAGCTAGGGGTATGGTTGAACTCTTGTACCATAATGTAGTTTCCAAAGTGGAAGTTTCCCTTGATGATTGGTTAAAAGGTATGCAAGAAACGACAAAGGATGAAGTCGTCGCCGTTGCGAACAAGGTAAACCTTGATACCATTTACTTTTTAACTGGAATGGAGGCGGCGGAATAATGGAGAAAATTGCATTTGAACAGTTAAAGGAAGAACTATATTACAAGAAGCTAGAGAATGGGCTGGATGTTTATATCCTCCCGAAAAAAGGGTTTAATAAAACGTATGCCACATTTACGACTAAATATGGGTCGATCGATAATCATTTTAAACCATTTGGAAAAGATGAATTTACAAAAGTACCAGATGGGATTGCCCATTTCTTGGAACATAAGCTTTTTGAGAAAGAAGACGGTGACGTGTTTCAGCAATTCAGTCGACAGGGTGCTTCTGCAAATGCGTTTACTTCTTTTACAAGAACTGCTTACCTGTTTTCAAGTACTTCCCACGTTGAGAAAAATCTTGAAACATTGATGGATTTCGTCCAGGAGCCTTATTTTACAGAAAAGACTGTTGAAAAAGAGAAAGGGATTATTGGTCAGGAAATTACGATGTATGATGATAATCCTGATTGGCGCTTATATTATGGTGTGATTGAGAATATGTTCCAACAGCATCCAGTTAAAATTGATATTGCTGGAACGAAAGAATCCATTTCACATATTACCAAGGATATGCTTTATGAGTGCTATAACACTTTTTATCATCCAAGTAATATGTTACTCTTCGTTGTCGGTGCAGTGGAACCAACGCAAATCATGAAGCAAATTAAGGAAAATCAAGCAAAGAAAGATTATAGTGCTCAACCTGAAATAGAAAGAATCTTTGAATCCGAAATTGAAGAAGTAGCACAGAAAAAACAAGTGTTGAAAATGAATGTGCAAACCCCTAAATGTATCGTTGGAATAAAGGCACCTTCTTCCACGATAAAGGGACAGGAAATGTTGAAAAAAGAACTTTCTATTAACATTATGCTCGACATTTTATTTGGGAAAAGCTCGGTTGGATATACGGATTTGTATAATGAAGGACTCATAGATGACTCGTTTTCCTATGATTTCAGCCAAGAGCAGGGCTTTGGTTTTGCGATGGCTGGAGGCGATACAAATGACCCAGAAAAGCTGGAAAGTAGAATTACATCTATCTTAATGGATGCGAAAACTGGATCAATTTTTAATGAGGAAAACTTAGTTAGGGCAAGAAAGAAAAAAATTGGCGCATTTTTACGTGCAATCAATTCACCTGAATACATTGCTAATCAATTTACACGCTATGCCTTCAATGATATGGACTTATTTGAAGTGGTGCCGGTGCTAGAGGGCATCACTGTTGAGGACTTAAAGGCTGCAGCCGCTGATCTTATTGATGAAAAACGTTTTACCGTGTGCCAAGTGGTACCAAAATAAGAACGAAATGGGAGCACCGGCTGGTAAGTCGGTGCTCCTTCGTTAGGAGAAAAAGATGAAAAAGTTTATTTTAATTACAGGGGCTAGTGGGGCAATTGGTCAAGCAATTGCCTTAAAACTTGCTGAAAAGGGATACTCCTTATATCTACACTACAATCAAAATCGGGAAGGTATTGAAAAATTAATACATAATTTAGAAGCATTTGAAGGAGAATATATTCCAATTATGGCAGACTTATCCCTGCCAAATGGATATAAGCAGCTAGCGTCCCAGATATTCTCATTAGATGGAATTATCCATAATGCTGGCCAGTCCTTATATGGACTTCTTCAAGATTTAACAGAGGATGACTTGGCAAAACTGTTATATGTCTCGGTTACAACCCCACTATTATTAACAAAGGCTTTACTTCCTAAATTAATTTCGAAAAGAGAAGGATCTATTATCGTGATTTCCTCAATCTGGGGACAGACAGGAGCTTCATTTGAGGTTGCCTACTCAACTGTTAAAGGAGCTCAGATTTCTTTCGCAAAGGCTTTAAGCAAAGAACTAGCTCCTTCGGGCATTAGAGTCAATGCAGTTGCTCCGGGAGCAGTTGAGACACCGATGCTTTCGGGTTTTTCTCCTGATGAGCTTTCTGCTGTTAAAGAAGAGATTCCGTTATCCAGATTGGCTACACCTAGTGATGTCGCCAATGGAGTTGGCTTTTTGCTTTCTGATGATTCCAGTTATATTACAGGTCATGTGCTATCAATAAATGGGGGATGGTATATGTAAAAATCCTTCTATAGGTTGATGAATATTTTGAAGGCTTCTAAAGCAAAATATCCATGAACACTTTAAAAGGAGGTTCAAAATATGTCTGTATTAGATAACTGGGGACAATGGAAAGATTTCTTAGGTAGCCGTTTGGATCAAGCGCAAAGCGAAGGCATGAGCAATAATGTAATCTCCGATGTGGCTTACCAAGTGGGGGATTATCTAGCGAAAAATGTTGATCCGAAGAACGAGCAAGAGCGTGTACTTGCTGATTTGTGGTCTGTTGCAGATGAAAAAGAGCAGCATGCTATTGCAAACCTAATGGTGAAGCTTGTTCAAAACAACGGTTAACTTACGTTTTAGCAAGTAGAGAGGGGCCTAGGCCTCTCTTTTTTTATATTTCAACTATCCATTAGTCAGTGATGTTCCACCCCTTAATAATACCTAAAGGACAAACCTAGCCTAACTCTTTATCGTTTACTCCTTTTTCTTTCATCTTCGTTCAAAATCATTTATTATAGAAGCTAGAAGTTACTTGTCAAAACTTGTTTCTATAATTGAAGTGAGGCATTTCCGTCTTTTTTATAGATGAAATACGAAAACCTATATGAACGTTTGGAGGGTTTTGATGGAGAAGAAAGAATGGTACCTAGAATATGAAATTACAATTAACCGTCCTGGTTTGCTAGGAGACATCTCTTCTTTACTTGGGATGCTTGCCATTAATATCGTAACGATTAACGGAATTGATCAAGGAAGACGTGGACTTTTAATTTTAGCTAAAAATGATGAACAAATTGTGAGACTCGAGTCAATTTTGAATACAATGGACACTATAAGAGTAATCAAGCTACGGGAACCGAAACTTCGGGACCGGATGGCTGTACGTCATGGACGCTACATAGAAAGAGATGCAGATGATAAAAAAACTTTTCGTTTTGTTCGTAGTGAGCTTGGACTCCTCGTTGATTTTATGGCAGAATTGTTTAAGCAAGAAGGCCATAAACTCATTGGCATCAGAGGGATGCCCCGGGTAGGGAAAACAGAATCAGTGGTTGCAGCGAGCGTGTGTGCAAACAAAAGGTGGTTATTTGTGTCTTCTACCCTCCTTAAGCAAACGATTCGGAATCAGTTAATTGAGGATGAATACAATGCGGACAACCTTTTTATTATTGATGGAATTGTTTCAACTAGACGAGCGAATGAACGACATTGGCAGCTTGTCAGGGAAATAATGCGCATGCCGGCGGTTAAGGTAGTGGAGCACCCTGATATATTTGTTCAAAATACGGAATACTCATTGAACGACTTTGATTATATTATCGAGCTTCGTAATAATCAGGACGAAGAAATAACATATGATATGGTTCAACAAAACCATTTGTTTACTGATTCAGATTTCGGAGGATTCGATTTTTAATGTATTGGAAGGTGTTATCGTGACAGAATTAGGAGAACGCTTGAGACAAGAAAGAGAAGCAAAAGGTCTGGGTTTAAATGAATTACAAGATATAACTAAAATCCAAAAACGCTACCTAGTTGGCATCGAGGAAGGCAATTACGCAATGATGCCAGGAAAGTTCTATGTTCGAGCTTTCATTAAGCAATATGCTGAAGCTTTAGGATTGGACCCCGACGAGATTTTTGAGCAATATAAAGAGGATATTCCGAGTACATATAATGATGATTTACCAGAGCAGCTTTCTCGTGTCCAATCACGGAAAAGCATGTCGCCAAGTTCATCAAAGGTTCTAGACTTACTACCAAAGATATTAATTGGCGTATTTGTAATTGGGGCAATCGTTCTTGTTTGGTACTGGATGGTCCAAAGTGCTGGAGACGATAATAAAGACTTAAAAGGTGAAGGGAATAACCCTGTAAACATTGAGGAACCAAAGGTGGTAGATGAGAACACCGATGACGCTGCGGGAGAGAGTGAGGGTGAAACCTCTGACGCAACTGATGAGACAGAAGATGAAGTAGAAGAACCAGTAGAGGAACCTGATGAACCTGCTCAAGAAATTGCTGTTGCTGAGAACAATGGAAGTTCTACCGTTTATGAATTGAAAAATACTGACGCTTTTGAACTAAAGGTTGTTTCAACAGGGTCTACATGGGTTAGCGTAAAAAATGGTGCTGGGAAGTCTTTCTTTGAGAAAACCCTACAGAAGGAAGATAGTGAGACGCATGACTTTACAAATGAAACAGAAGCCGTTATTCGCGTTGGCAATGTACCAGCTACAGAGATTTACATTAATGGTGAAAAGCTAGAATACTCCTTTACCGAGAGTGAGCTTACGAAACCACAGAACATTACAATTCGTTATACGAAAAGCGAATAATAGTCATCGCAAGGTGGCTATTTTTTCCTTTGACTAAATAAAAAAATTTAAACTACTGGCGTTTATCGTCAGGTTTTCTATTTTGTTTTTGGAGGCAAAACCAATGAATATACCTAATAAAATCACCATATCACGTATTTTCCTTATTCCCATCTTTCTAGTGGTGATGCTTGCTCCTTTTGATTGGGGAGAAGTTTCCTTTCTAGGAACAGTGATGCCGATTACCCATCTGATTGGGGCATTGATCTTTATCTTTGCATCAGCAACGGATTGGGTGGATGGATATTATGCCCGTAAATACAATCTTGTCACAAATCTTGGGAAATTTTTGGATCCGCTTGCGGATAAATTGCTTATTGCGTCTGCCCTAATTGTGTTAGTAGAACTTCAACTTGCTCCTTCTTGGATTGTCATTATCATCATCTTTAGAGAATTTGCCGTTACAGGTTTACGGGCGATTCTAGCGGAAGGTGGAGAAGTAGTTGCAGCCAATATGCTGGGGAAAATCAAGACATGGACTCAGATTGTAGCGATATCTGCCCTATTGCTACATAACATCATCTTTGAAATGATATCAGTCCCTTTCGATGATATCGCACTATGGGTTGCAATGATTTTTACCATTTGGTCTGGCTTGGACTATTTTATTAAAAATAAAGCAGTGTTTATTAATTCGAAATAATTGAAGTGATTTGACCAGGTCTAGGTTAGGACAGAGAATAAAATTAATCACAAATAGGACGGAGGAAATATATGAACGCTGAAATTATTGCGGTTGGCTCAGAGCTGTTGCTTGGGCAAATTAACAATACAAATGCTCGTTTTCTATCCGCGCAGTTGGCTAGTATTGGTGTGAATGTGTATTTCCATACTGTAGTGGGCGATAATCCTAGAAGACTTGAAAAAGTGTTAGATGTTGCCAAGGGACGATCTGATTTAATTATTCTAACGGGTGGCCTCGGGCCAACAAAGGATGATCTCACGAAGGAAACAATTGCTCGGCAGCTAGGTGTTAATCTTGCGATTGATGAAGTGGCGATGAAATCAATTGAAGGCTACTTTAATAAAACAAACCGAGTGATGACTGAGAATAACCGGAAACAAGCTCTCGTCCTTAAAGGAGCAGAAGTGTTGCAAAATGACCATGGAATGGCCCCAGGTATGCTATTTACCAAGGAAAATCAGCATTATATGCTATTACCTGGTCCACCGAGTGAAATGGAACCGATGTTTACGAAGTATGGCATTCCAGCAATCACATCGAAGATGGGCGAACAAGCAAAGATTGTTTCAAGAGTCTTGCGTTTCTTTGGGATTGGGGAAGCTGCGCTCGAAACAAAACTTGAGGATCTCATTGAGAGTCAGAGCAATCCCACCATTGCTCCGCTCGCTTCAGAATCTGAAGTAACCATTCGATTAACAGCAGGTCATGCCTCTGAAGAAACGGCGGCAAAGCTTATTGATGAGCTAGAAGCAAAGATATTGGCTCGTGTTGGCGATTATTTTTATGGGTACGATGATACCTCCTTAATAAATGAAGTCTTTAAACTTTTAAAGAAAAAAGGGTTAACCATTGCAGCGGCTGAGAGCCTTACTGGTGGATTATTCCAGGAACAGCTCACGAGTTTGTCAGGTGCAAGCAGTGTATTAAAAGGGGGCGTCGTTTGTTATACAAATGAGGCTAAAATCGATATCGTAAAGGTCCGGAAAGAAACCATTTCCGGAGAAGGTGCAGTTAGTGCTGCTTGTGCTGAAGAACTAGCACAAAATGTTTCTAAGCTCTTAAGTACCGATGTCGGAATTAGTTTTACGGGAGTTGCCGGTCCCGATGAGCTTGAGGGCCACCCTGCTGGGACTGTTTTTGTGGGCATCCACATAAAGGGAAAAGCAACGTTTAGTAAAATGCTCCAGCTTGCAGGGACCCGAGAAATCAATCGGGTGCGGGCGGTCAAACATGGTTGCCGCCTGCTGATTAATAGTTTAAAAGAGTAGGCTGTGAAGCTAAGAGAGTCCTCGTTCTAGTAAAAGGAACGGGGACTCTTTTTTAGATAGACTCTGTCTCATGAGAAACTTTTTATATCAACGAAATATACAAAATTGCATTTTTAGCATTCGATTTGTACGGTGCGTGAGTAAAAATGGGCTCAAAATCATTTTTTTAGCGAAACTTACCAGTTAAAAATAACGAATGGATGTTCGTTTTTTTGCTCGACAACCAGCTGAAAAAAAGGTATAGTATGAGTAGTAATCAATAGTAGTTTTGAATTAAGAAATGGACGTTTCTTTTATGTACTAGAACGTTTTGTAAAGGGAGGAAATAGAGTGAGTGACCGTCAAGCTGCCTTAGATATGGCATTAAAACAAATAGAAAAGCAATTTGGTAAAGGCTCAGTTATGAAGCTAGGAGAACAGTCAGATCGTAGAGTATCTACTAGTCCGAGTGGTTCGATTACGTTGGATGTAGCCCTAGGAATAGGTGGTTATCCACGTGGACGCGTAATTGAAATTTATGGACCAGAAAGTTCTGGTAAAACAACTGTATCTCTTCATGCAATTGCAGAAGTACAAGCTGCAGGTGGTCAGGCTGCATTTATTGATGCCGAGCATGCGCTAGATCCTGTTTACGCTCAAAAATTAGGTGTTAACATTGATGAGTTATTGCTTTCCCAGCCAGATACTGGGGAACAAGCACTAGAAATTGCTGAGGCACTTGTACGAAGCGGTGCGGTTGATATCATTGTTATTGACTCTGTTGCTGCGCTAGTTCCAAAAGCTGAAATCGAAGGAGAAATGGGAGACTCTCATATGGGACTTCAAGCAAGGATGATGTCCCAGGCTCTTCGTAAGCTGTCAGGTGCTATTAATAAATCCAATACAATTGCGATTTTCATTAACCAGATTCGTGAAAAGATTGGGGTTATGTTTGGAAACCCAGAAACAACTCCAGGGGGACGTGCGCTTAAATTCTATTCCAGTGTTCGTCTTGAAGTACGTCGTGCTGAATCCCTAAAGCAAGGCAACGATATCGTAGGGAATAAAACAAAAATTAAAGTAGTTAAAAACAAGGTTGCTCCTCCTTTCAAGGTAGCGGAAGTGGATATTATGTACGGAGAGGGAATCTCTAGAGAAGGAGAAATCCTTGATATCGGTTCTGAACTTGATATCGTTCAAAAGAGTGGCTCTTGGTATTCCTATAATAATGAACGTGTAGGTCAGGGACGAGAGAATGCGAAACTGTTCTTGAAGGAAAATCCGTCTGTTCGTCTTGAAATTCAACAAAAAATTCGTGATCACTATGGTCTTGATGGAGAGAAGCCTCTAGTTGAATCCGATGAAGATCAGGAAGAATTAGAGCTTTCATAATTTCTAAATGAGGAAAAAGCAAAGCTGATTTGGCTTTGCTTTTTCTTGCTTATCGAAAATTTGTTTAAAATTGGTAGGAAACTATAACACCAAGACTGACAACCCCTTGACAATAAAAATGGGAAAACATACAATTAAACATGTATATTTTTACTTTTCCTAGTAATAAAACGTTTAAAAGCCTTTGTGCTGTATGTTGAATTTTAAATAAAACAATATACATGCCGACACTTTAAAAAACGTAACAAAAAAGTTCATAGCAAGAGGAGGTGAAATGATGGAATTTATATTACCAATCATCTCCATTTTGCTTGGCCTAATCGTCGGTGCAGTTGTTGGCTATTTTTATCGAAAATCCGTTGCAGAGGCAAAAATAGCAGGAGCCAGGAATGCGGCAGAACAGATTCTTGAAGATGCGAAGCGGGATGCGGAAGCATTAAAGAAGGAAGCCCTGCTTGAAGCAAAGGATGACATTCATAAGCTACGCACAGAAGCAGAACGTGAAGTG
>Ga0182742_1003715_pt1 | contig 14583 bp, 17 predicted proteins | sample eDN5th37CBELigMG_FD_128880 | JGI IMG/M metagenome (GOLD analysis project Ga0182742, IMG submission 128880) | Enriched Miracle-Growth compost microbial communities from Emeryville, California, USA - eDNA 5th pass 37_C BE-Lig MG (version 2)... ... | reverse complement strand
CCAATGGGTGCAATCATGCACATTCGCATATTTAGCTTCTTTTTGCATGGAAACGCGATCATTTTCGCAGATGTGAAACGGTAGCTTTTGATAAAACTCTCGGTAGTTTAGAGTTTCTGTCATACACATCGCTCCTTATATTTTATTTGAAACGGCAAGCGGCGGGGAGACTTGTGCAAGGGTAATTTTTTGAATGTAAGTATAGAGTTGCTTCTTTTATTATATGCAGAAGGAGAAGAAAAGAGTTTTAGTTTTTGGAAATTTTAGATAAATAGGTGCGTAATTTCGGTCTAAAATGAAGTGGGAATAATCCAAACCCTTTTCTCGTTGAGATAGAGTCACGATATAATCTGGATTATAATGATAATAACAACCGTAAAGCGTATCTATGAAAAAAGTATACATAGACAAGGAGTACCACATGAATTCGAAAACTAAGTGGAATAGGAAATATCTGGAGCGTATAGCTATTAAAGAAGAGGAGCCAAAGGCGAATGTTCGATTAAAGAGTCTGTCTGCTTCACTAAAAGGAGGGAACGCCCTCGATCTTGCTTGTGGGCTAGGTGGGAATAGTTTTTTGTTGGCAGATATAGGTTATGAGGTGCAAGCGCTCGATGTGTCAGATGTGGCTGTTGATTTTATTCGTGAAAGAGCCATCCATCAGCAACTTCCAATTACGCCGGTTGTTTGTGACCTTACTGATTTGACCACCATTCCTTTGGAAAGGAGCTCATTTGATTTCGTTGTTATCACGTATTATTTGGACAGATCCATTTTTCCGTTTGTAAAAAGCATGGTGAACGATGATGGATATTTCTTTATGGAAACCTTTTATCGGTCTTCAAAGTGGAGGGACGAAGGAGTGTCGAATCAATACAAATTAGCGTCTCAGGAATTGTTAAATGAGTTTCGGGAGTGGAAGGTGCTTTTTTATGAGGAAAATGAAGAAGAAGGCAGACAAACAATCTTTTGTCAAAAAAAACAGGTAACTCATCAGTAAGAGAGAAGATGAGTAGGGAGAGTGATTATGAAGAAACTTGGTGGTTTTCTCATCGTCATGTTGCTTATTTTGCTAACAGCCTGTTCCTCTACTGAGCAAACCCAAACAACTCAAAATGAAAATGAACCTGTTAAGAAGGAAGAGAACCAAGCTAAAGAAGAGCAAGGCCAAGAAGAAGAGAAACCTATTGAAGTGGATAAAGGTCTAATGAATGTAGAAGTCACCTTGCCGGCTTCATTGTTTCAGGGAGAGGAATTAGACAGAGTCATTGCTGAGGCGAAGGCAGCTGATATAGGGGAAGTAAGCGAAAACAGTGATGGGTCCATCACATATACAATGTCTAAAGCAAAGCATGAAGAAATGATGATGCAGATGGAAAACGACCTGATCCGTTCAATAGAGGAAATGAAAGACAATGCGGATCTAGTTTCTGTGCAGGATATTACCCATAATCAATCCTTTTCAGAGTTTACCTTGATTGTAGACAAAGAAGCTTATAATAATGGTTTTGATGGATTTGCGGCCCTTGGGTTAGGAATATCGGGGATGTTTTATGGAATTCTTAATGGAGTTGACCCTGATGAAAATAAAATAACCATTTTTGTAGTAGATGAGGCCACCCAAGAAGTTTTTGAAGAAATGATTTACCCAGATGACTTAGAGGATTTAACGAACTTGAGCGATTAAATGGAATATGTGAAAGCACCCATGAAAGAGACCATGGGTGCTTTTTGTCTGCTAAACATGAGTTCAAAAATGAATCTACTTTAGCTAGTTAGATTATTCTACTGTGTTTTCGTCTTTATTATCTTCTTTATTAAACCAAAGTGGTTCATTATCATCGACATCGCCATTGTAATTGATCAGAATTTCTTCGCCAGCCTTTATATCTCTGTAGGCAAAAAAGTCAAAGGTGTGGTCCCCAAAATTAATGTCGTAAGTAGCGTTCGGCTCGTAAGAATGATTAAATAACATGCCATAACCTAAAAGAATTGCGGTATGGTTGATGCCATATTCAAAGGCGTAATCAGCTAGTAGTGTTTTTTCTATGTGAACATGTTCGGCATTGGGGTATGCAATGACGGGAGCTGCGTGAATTAGTTCTCCTTTTTTGATATCACGTGTTGCGAACACGCCTCTATTGAATTCTCCATCGCTAAGTTTTGAAGATTTTACTTCAATCATGTGCGTCACCTACTCAATCTATAAATGAAATCTATCCTTCGTACAGTTTGACAGGAGTTATCCACGAAAGCAACTCTTATTTTAAATAACATTACACGCTTAATACACAGCATTGTTTTTTCATGTGTAGAAGATGCTCGATCGTTCATATGATACAATCAAAAAAAAGATAGAGAAGGAGGGGGAGAGATGAAGGAGCGATTTTTATGGGCAGGAGTTCTGATAATTGTTTTTAGTTGGATTGGGAATTATGCTTATTTTCAATCAAAACAACTTGATCATCCTATCTTTCTTGATCATTTTTATGAAGCTACTCTTGGTGAGGGAACATCCTTTACTTTTTATTATTTGACCAATAAACAAGACCCTGCTGTGGTCACCCATGTTCAGATTGATGGAGTTGAAATAGTGAATGTTTTGAATGATGGTCATGGAATTGGGGTGTGGCAAAATTCATCGGAACCAAGCTTTGTGCAGGAATACCGCCATCATTATTTAAAGTCTGTAACTCTAGAGCTTAATGAAGAGTTTATTCCGGATAATCAGACAGAACCTATCCTAACTTTTGAGACAATGGATGTGTTTTTTAATGATCAATCCTCTATCCACGCTGATGTGGGAACCGTGAAAATATGCCGAGAAGATCGAAATCTACATGTTTTGGATTCTCAAATGTCCTCTAGCAGCAATCAACATCGGAGGGAAGAAACGCTGGTGACGAGAGAGGCTATCTCAATTGATGAGATTTCCATTCCATTTCCTGAAGATCTAGAAGGCGAGGTTGCGGTTAAAGTAGATTTTGACCAAAATAGGCTAAAGGAACTCGAAAAGGTTAGGGATAATGGAGAAATTCCTGCATGGTTCGAGGAAAACATAGAGAAGGAATGGAATGAAACCACTGGGCTACCGATTGAGGAAAAAGAGCTTTTTCCAATCACACTTAATGAGAATGAATGGATGCAGGTAGGGATGTACTTTAATCCTGATCGTACAAGTTACTTTGAGTTTGGGATACATATCAAAGGGAAAAAAAGTGAATCTGGTCATACTTTTGACCAAACTGTACCAATTATTGACCACCCGTACTTAGGACAGCAGGATATTGATGAAATTATTGCTGAGAAAGTAGGTGGACAGTAGTGTTGTATGAAGGGTTCCGTAAAATTTTCTGGGGATTTATCCTTGTTTTTGTCGAGATTCATTTGATGGTCATTGATATCCTTCCTGACCCGATTGGCTATTATCTTATCTTTTCAGGAATTCGTCTAGTAAACCATTATTTTGGGTTTACCAACAAAGGGAAGCAAGTTGCCCTCGGCCTTGTATTTCTTTCGCTCCCTACTCTTTTTATCCAAAATCAATCTGTCATACAAATGTCAGGGTCTAGCATTTATCTAAGCTTAATCGGTATTATCAATCTTGTCTTGGCATTTTACCTGTTTCAACTTATGGTTTCGATTGCAAAGCAAAGAGAAGATGATTCTTTGCATCAACGGACGACAACTATGTTCAAAATCTATATGGTAACGATGTTTTTCGTAACGTTTCTTGAACCTTTTTCCATTAATATGACAGAAGGTTTGAAGATGTGGTTTATTGTTTTTTCAGCCATTTTTGGTTTAGTCATAAATATTTTCTTCCTTGCGTTGCTGTTGAAGTATAGTAAACTTTCTGATGGTCCATCTGATAGGAGTAGTTACACAGCGGAAAGCGAACCAGCAATTGGGACGCACGATTAATGGTATAGTATAGCGAGAAAATATATAGAAAAAACCCCTTCTTTTAAAAAATGGAAGGGGTTTTTGGTTTATTTGGATTTAATCACTTTTACTCTGCCAACTTGTCCATCGGTGAGCCTTACCTTAATTCCATGTGGATGCGTGCTTGAGTTTGTTAAAATGTCTTTGACGATACCGCTTGTTAGTTTCCCGGATCTTTGATCGGCTTTTAAAACGATCTCGACCTCAATCCCAGGGGTAATATCTTTTCTATTCTGACCATTCATGATTAGACACCCATTTTTCTACGGGAATTGCTCACTTTTTTCGTTTGCTGACTTTTCATTTTTTTTGTGGTTTGAGATTGATTTAGGTTCGCATTTCCTGTTGTGTTTTTATTTTTTTTATTGGCTAATTGCTTTTGAATCGCTTCTTGTAATGTCATTTTCTTTCCTTGTTGTTCAGATGTTTGTGCATCAAGTTTGTTTTCCATGGATTTTGTCCTCCTTACCCCTAATGGGTAAATTAAGTATACTGATTCTTTACGGGATATTCAATTTATTAATTAGAGTTTCAAAATCCTCTTGTTTTTACTAGCTTAGTTAAAGCACCAATACGTACTGGATCATATTCTCTGATAGCGGGGTTATCGCCTGAATCTGATAGCCGATGCTTAGAAATTGAGATAATGTCTCAGCACAGTTAGGCTGGGGAGGTTCTATCGGTGCATGTTTACTAGTATAGAAGGCGACTAATTGATTTTGAATGGTGCACTGAAGCAAGACCACATGTCTTCCTGACCAAGCCTGACCAATTACAGGTTGAATTTCTCTTACCATCGCATAACACCCACATTCGTTTATTGATATATAACATATGCAGACATAAGGGGATAGGTTATTGTACGGAGCCCCTAGAGAGTGTATCGAGACATGATTGATAAAACCATGGGGAGACCGATATCAAAACATTTTTTTCTAATTCTTTCTAATTTTTATTAAGAAAATACGACTTTTGGAGTATTTTATCGAAATGGATCGAAAAAGCTCTCTTTTGGATGTATAATAGGATAGGATTTTGCAAGAAGCTAGATTAATAAGGAGGATCTAAAAACGCATGGAATGGGCATTAGGAATTTTATTTGGAACAGCAGTCATTCTGCTGATTGTATCATTTATAAAATCGGGACAAGCAAAAAAGGTCGAGCAGCGTGAAATTGATGCAGTTTATGTTTCGCTAATGGAGGAAATGAATAAGCTCCAAGAACAACTAAGGGTTGTTGAGCTTGATGCAGAAATTACAGCTCAAGAAGCTAGAATCCTAGGAATAAATTCAAAAGAAAGAATTCTCCTTCGCGAGCTACTAGACTTATATAAGCGAGGCTATACACTAGAAGGAATGGCTGCACAAACACAGTTAAATGAGAAAGAAATTGAATACTTGCTAGCTCCTTACAAGGCTTCAAAGATAGAAAGGAGAAAAGTGGCAAATGAAAGCTAAGATTATCCGTAGCTTTGCAGCAGGAATCATGCTTTCCTCAGCTGTTTCCGGTGCCGTGTATTTCTTTGGTCCAAGTAAAGGTGAAGATTCTCAGAAGACCAAGATTGCCCAACCCACTGACGAAGAGATGAAAGAAAGCCTTACATCTGAGGGCTATATCGTTTTGACGGAAGATGAATGGGTGGCGGAACTAGCTGCGGTTGAAGCGGCTAAGCAAGAGGAAGCAAAGCAAGCAGAGCAAGAAACAGATAAAAAGGAAGAACAGAAGGAACAGTCGGAAGAAGTTAAAGAAGTGGTTGTTTACCGCACCGTTCTAAACGTTGCCTCAGGAATGACCAGCATCGATGTTGGAAATGCCCTTGTAAAAGGCAAAATCATTGATAATGCTAAAGCATTTTTTGATGAAGTAGAAAAAAGAGGCTTAGCCAACGAACTGCGTCCAGGTACCTTTGAATTAGACAGCAAAATGAGCATGGATCAGGTTATCAATACAATTTTCTAAGTTCAAGTTCATAGGGTGCCTGTCACCCTTTTTTTGTATTGACGTACTTATCCCCAGATGGTATGATTATTTCTTTTTACAATTAATTCAACTTGAAGGTTTTAGGAGAGAAATGGGAGAAGGGGTGCTGTCTGTATGTCAACCGAGCAGAGAAAAAAACTTGGCATTTTGATGGTGAATATGTTTATTGCGATAGGTAGTTTTGGAATCATTATTCCGATTTTGCCTGCATACCTAGAATCAATTGGGGAAGGCGGAACAGCAGCAGGGCTGATGATTGCCATTTTTGCGGGAGCGCAACTGATTATGTCCCCGATTGCTGGAAAGTGGACAGATCAATATGGCCGAAGAAAGATGATTATCATAGGATTAAGCGGGCTAACATTGTCGATGTTTATTTTCTATGGATCCAATTCTATCTGGTGGTTATATGCTTCACGGGTCATCGGAGGTGTAGGAGCAGCGTTATTAATTCCTGCTATATTTGCCTATGTCGCCGATATTACAACAATGGCGCAACGTGCACGTGGAAATAGTTTAGTCTCTGCAGCGATGTCATTGGGGATTGTGATCGGACCAGGAATTGGTGGGTTTTTAGCTGACTATGGCTTGAAAATGCCCTTTTTAATTTCAGCAATTGTTTCACTTGTTGCCGTGATTTTTTCGATCATTGTGTTAAAAGAAAGCAGAATCGAGCAACCATCTGCCTCGATGAATTATCAAGATGAATCTATGGCAAAGAAGATGGTACGTTCAGTGAAAATGCCATATTTCATCCCTCTTATCATTACACTTGTGATGAGTTTTGGACTCATGGCGTATGAATCAGTTCTTGGTCTCTTTGTAGATAATCAGTTTGAGGCTACACCTAAAGAAATTGCGATAATGATAACCTCTACAGGGATTGTCAGTGTCATAGTTCAACTTTTTATGGTTGATCGCCTAGTGCATCGTTATGGGGAAAGAATGGTGTTAAATATCTTTTTGGCAGTCGCCGCTTTAGGATTTTTGCTGTCATTATTGTCTCCAAGTTACCTGTTCTTTTTCGGAACAACACTATTAATCTTCCTTGCAACATCCATCTTACGCCCTGTTCTTAATACCCTTATTTCCAAATTAGCTGGAGATGAACAAGGCTTTGCAATGGGGATGAATAATGCCTATATGAGTATCGGAAATGTACTTGGACCAACGCTCGCAGGAATGCTATATGATGTAAACATTATCTATCCGTTTATCTTAGGGTTAATTTTGTTAGTTGTAACACTATTTACAACGGTGATGTGGCAGAAACAATCTTTAAATAAAAAACTCAAAGTAAAAGTAGAATAGAATAATTGAAAAGCATCGGTCACATGGACCGATGCTTTTCTCATTTAGATTAACGACTCTTTTCTAATTCCTTCACATGCTTTTCGTCAATCTGTTTTTCAATTCTTTCTAGCTCTTTTTCGTCTAATAAAATTTCCTTTTTATTGTTGTTGATGAGTGCTTGCATACTTAATGTTTGTTTTCTCATTTTGATTTTCCTTTTCTATAATAGTTTTATGTGAATATTTTAATATACATAAATATAACAAATTTTCAGATAATAATCAAGAGAAAGACTTTAAATTAAATTTTATCTTCATTCAAATGCTCTATTATAAAAAATAAGCGTTCATTTACCCTGTTTTATCTTTAATCGTGAGCAATGAGTTCAAGGAATAGTGGGTTTTTGATAATTAAGCAAAAAATGAGACGAAACATGAAAATTAGAGGATAAACCAGACATATAAAAATGGTTAGGAAGCAATTATAGTAAGATAATGTAGGTCTCTTGCCACTTTATAGTAGCAAACTCCACTTCTGTCTCCAGCCTCGATAAATTTATGTATACTTCGGTGTTCTTAGCAAAACATATCGTTATCGTTATTTTTAGCTAAGGAGGAATGGAATGAAGGGGTTGTATCGGATCCTTCTTACCCTTGCAATCATCATTCTTCTTGGATTTGCGGGGGCACAAACTGAAACGAAAACAGACATTCAGATGTTTGAGCAATTAACAACAGATTCAAATGGAATCGACCAACGAATCATCAATGAAAAAACTCAAAGTTTAGACGAGAATATTAGTCTCCTGAAACAGGACGCAGTAGGAATTGAAGGGTCATCTGAGGAATACCACGGTCATATTTCTAGACGACCAGAAGTGAAGGAAACCAATAAAAAAACACAGGCATCTAATCCAGCCTACAAACAGATTCAGCTATTAAATATCCATGATTTACATGGCCAACTGAATGTGACACGCAGGGTAGACGGAAGACCGGTGGGCCGAGTCGACTATTTAGCAGCTTACCTGAAACAACGGAAAGCAAATGAGAAACATACCCTTTTGCTTCATACTGGAGATATGGTTGGGGCTAGTCCTCCGGTTTCAGCATTACTACAGGATGAGCCAACAATAGAAATTCTAAATAGATTGAAGTTTGATATTGGAACGGTTGGGAACCACGAATTTGATGAAGGCATTGATGAACTTCAGCGACTAATTAAAGGTGGGTCTCATAAGCAGACTGGGGACTTCCGAGGGGCAGATTTCCCTTGGGTAGCAGCAAATGTCGTAGATAATAGTGGAAAACCAGTTTTTTCCCCATATGAAATAGTAACAGTAAATGAAATTCCGATTGCTTTTATTGGAGTGGTCTATTCCGAGACTCCAAATATCGTTGAACCGCAAGGGGTTGACGGGATAAGGTTCATCGATGAAGTCAAAGCAATCAATCAGTATATGCCTGAAATAAAAAAACAGGGTGTGCGTTCCGTTATTGTCCTAGCTCACAATCCGGGCTCCTCAGGAGTTGGAGGGGACAATGCGACAGGAGAGTTAGTGGATATAGCAAATGGTGTGGACGATGAAGTTGATATCATTTTTGGAGCCCATAATCATTCCTATATGAACGCTATTGTTGATAATAAGCTTCTGGTGCAATCCTATTCATATGGAACGGCATTTTCTGATGTTGACATAGAGATTGATCCTAAAACAAAAGATATCGTTACGAAAAGGGCGGAAATCATTACTACTTTTCAAGATGAGATAGACCCAGACCCAGAAATTTCGCAAATGCTTAAGGACTATGAAAAAGTGGTAGAACCTATTGTTAACGAGGTGATAGGGTCAACCTCGATGAATTTAACATCTTTGAGGAACGATAGTGGTGAATCGGTAATGGGAAATATCGTTGCTAATGCACAAAGGCAAGCAATGGGAACCGAAATTGCCTTCATGAATCCAGGGGGGATTCGAGCAGATATTGATAAGGGGAAAATTACTTGGGAGCAAGTATATATTGTACAACCGTTCAATAATGACCTTGTAAAAATGAAGATGACAGGGCAACAAATTCGGGAAGTACTCAACCAACAATGGGAATCTAATTCAACGATGCTACAGATTTCAGGTTTCTCCTATACTTGGGATGGTAGGAAGCCAGATAATCGAAAAGTGATTAGTATTCTGCTTCCAAATGGTACAGAGATCGATGATAAAAAAACCTATACGGTAACCGCAAACTCTTTCCTTGCAGGTGGAGGGGATGGTTTTACAACCTTTACAAAAGCACAGGATAAAGAAGTAGGTTCTGTTGATTTGGATGCCCTTGTTGACTATATCAGGAACCAACCTCAACCTATATCTTTTAGTTTAGACGGCCGTATTAAAAAAATTGACTATTAAATGTCTTTAGTCGTTATTTTGTAAAAATGAATGAAGGATAAGTTATTTCAAACGTTAGTGTAAGTTTGCATGCTTTTTTTAAAAATTAATGGGGTTATTACAGTAAAACAAAGATTAATCCATCTTATTTTATATCCAAAAGAGACAATGTTTGAAAATGAGCATAATTAATTGTTGACAGGTAGTAAGTATTTTGCGATAATTAAGGCAATTAAATACTGGTACCTTTAATTCAGTCCCGTGAGGCTGACAAGGACAGCGGAATGTATGATAATCATTGGGTGAGGTGTATCCTGCTCTATGGCTTATTATGCGAAAAAGGCTTCTTGTCGGAAATCGGCAGGAAGCCTTTTTTCGTATCCGTATCGTCATAAACTCTCGAAGGATCCTTCGGTACCAGTTTCAAACACAACATGAAATTGGAGGAATTGGTATGAAAAAAGTGGATTTGGATTTTTCGTTAGAGGCTGTACCACAGAAAAACCGGAATGGGTTTTGGAAGATGCTCGTCGTTATGCTGGGACTTACGTTCTTTTCGGCGAGCATGATGTCAGGGGGAACATTGGGGTTAGGGTTAACTTTTACACAATTTATCATAATCGTGTTAGCTGGTAATCTTATTCTTGGAGCTTACACAGGTGCACTTGCGTTTATTGCCGCAAAAACTGGCTTATCAACACATTTGCTTACTCGTTATGCCTTCGGTGAAAAAGGATCCTACCTATCTTCTTTTCTATTAGGAGCCACACAAGTAGGGTGGTTTGGCGTAGGCGTTGCGATGTTTGCGGTACCAGTTCAGAAAGTTACAGGACTAGATACGAATGTATTGATAACCGTTTCTGGAATGTTGATGACCGTAACAGCATTCTTCGGGATGAAGGCACTAGCAATCTTAAGTTTTATCGCTGTCCCATTAATCACTGTTTTAGGAGGTTTTTCTGTTTTCAAAGCGACAGAAACAGTAGGAGGAATTGAGGGGGTAATGCAGTACGAACCGACTACAACGCTCGGACTAGCTGCTGCACTAACCATCTGTGTTGGTTCATTTATTAGCGCTGGGACACTCACACCGGATTTTGCCCGTTTTTCAAAAACCAAACGCTCTGCCGTTATAGCAACAGTAATTGCTTTCTTTATTGGAAATTCCTTAATGTTTTTCTTTGGTGCAGTAGGAGCCATTGCAACAGGGCAATCTGATATTTCAGAAGTAATGTTCTTGCAAAAACTGATCTTACCAGCCATCCTTGTTCTGGGTTTAAACATTTGGACAACGAATGATAACGCGCTTTATGCATCAGGCTTAGGTTTTTCTAGCATTACGAAGATTTCAAAGGGGAAAGTTGTCATTTTCAACGGAATTGTCGGGACGCTCGCTGCCATGTGGTTATACAATAACTTTGTTGGCTGGTTAACTATTTTAGGAGCAACTTTGCCACCAATTGGTGCCATTATATTAGCTGACTATTTCATCGTGAATCGTGGGAAATATAGAGAATTCGCCAATATGAAGTTTAAAGCAGTCAATTGGGTCGCGTTACTAGCTTGGGGTGCAGGGGTTGCTACTGCTAATCTTTTACCGGGTATTCCCCCAATCAATGCGCTATTAGGTTCGGCCATCACATTTGTATTGGTGTCAAAACTATCAGCACAACTTGAAGTGAAAAAGAGCGTTCTAACTAAATTAGAAAAGGTGAGTTCATAAATGATTATTCAAAATGCAAAGCTTAGAGGGAAAAATGGGCTATGGAATATCGTCATAGAAGATGGAAAAATAAAAGATATTACTCAAGCTCAGATCAATGAGATTGACCAACAGGTTTTAGATGTAAATGGCTCTTTAGTGGCTCCACCTTTTATTGAACCCCATATCCATTTAGATACCACCTTAACGGCTGGGGAGCCAGAGTGGAATCAAAGCGGCACATTATTCGAAGGAATTCAAAGATGGTCGCAAAGAAAAGAAAGCCTAACATTGGAAGATGTCAAAACGAGGGCAAAAACGGCCTTGAAATGGCAAATTGCTCAAGGAATTCAACATGTTCGGACACATGTGGATGTGACAGATCCGTCTTTAATAGCTTTGAAAGCTTTGCTTGAAGTAAAAGAAGAAATGGCCCCTTATGTAGACCTTCAGCTTGTTGCTTTCCCACAAGAAGGGATTCCGTCTTACCCAAATGGAGCAGAGCTGCTAGAAGAAGCCTTGAAAATGGGGGCTGATGTTGTCGGAGCCATTCCTCATTTTGAGTTCACAAGGGAACATGGAGTTTCTTCATTGAAAACGGCTTTTGATCTCGCAGAGAAATATGACCGTCTTGTCGATATCCATTGTGATGAAATTGATGATGAACAATCTCGGTTTGTGGAGGTAGTCGCAACTGAAGCCTACGAACGCGGGTTAGGGAGTAAGGTAACCGCTAGCCATACAACCGCGATGGGCTCTTATAATGATGCATACGCGTACAAGTTGTTTAGAATTTTGAAATTATCAAATATAAACTTTGTTGCAAATCCACTTGTGAACATTCATCTTCAAGGAAGATTTGATACGTATCCGAAGCGGAGAGGAATGACGAGAGTAAAAGAATTGCTTGAGGCAGGGTTAAATGTTTCCTTTGGGCATGATGATATTTTTGATCCATGGTATCCACTAGGTACTGGAAACATGCTTCAAGTTTTACATATGGGCATCCATGTGAGTCAATTGATGGGGTACGAACAAATCGTGAACTCGTTTGATCTAATTACAAACAATAGTGCGAAGACGCTGAACATCGAAGAATACTATGGTCTAGAAATTGGAAAACCAGCGAATTTCATTGTCTTGGATGCGGAAAACGAATACGAAGCCATCCGCAAACAAGCTACAGTTCGCTACTCTGTTCGATATGGGAATATCATTGCCGAAACACAACCTAGAGAAACAAAGATTACAATAGGAGCAGCACCTGAACAGATCAAATTCAATAAATAATTAAGATAAATAGAATACACTTTCATTCCTACTAGAGTTGTTGGACTATATCACTGTAGTGAAAAAGTGACAAAAAGAAGACCCATGTTTAAAAAAGGGTCTTCTTTTTTGTAGATTAGTAATCCGTAACAATCACGTCGCGGTCTAGGAACTTTTCAATGACTTCACTAATTTGGAATGATACTTGTGGCAAATCATAGTTCTCAAAGGAATGCTCACAGTAATTTTTATATAGCATAATTTCATCATAGTGCTTCATATGACGCTCGATATCAGCTTCGTTATCTTCCCGCTCTTTCTGCCTGTTGATGACGGTTTCACGGTCAGCGTATATAAAGAAACGCATAACACGATCTTCGTACATCTTTTTTAATTTTTCAGTTCCTTCAGGATTTAGCGTTAAATAGACAAGATTATGAGATTCGAACGCCTTCACAATATCTTGTTCACGGATTCCATAGTAGATCCCGTCAATTTCAACACTTTCTAAAAACTCTTCCTGGTCTTGCATGTTTATAAATGTTTCTTCACTGACAAAGTAGTAGTCCTCTCCATCTTGTTCATAATGACGAGGGGCGCGAGTCGTGTAAGAAAGAACAGTCTCCATATCAAACGCGGTCGCTACCATTTTGGCAACCGTTTTTCTTCCGGAACCATCTGGACCTGTGTAGATGAAGAGCTTTTCTTTTTCCTTAATTTTATACATGGAATAGCCTCCTTTATAAAATTGTAGTTTTATATAAAAAAAGGAATAAACAAGAATGTAATAGTCTCGGTGGGTACTCCTTTTAATCTTAAAATTTTCGGATAGTATTATTATAACAAATTTTAAAGAGTAAATGTTTGACTTTTCAGATTTTATTTTTATGCCACTCAACCATTTCGTGATAAAAAGGGGGTTGCTACTAATTCTCTATGATCAAGAGCTTAGGAATTACGTGACAAAGTCAGCAATAAGCAAGTAGGGCAATTTTGGTTGAATGATAAACTAAAAGAAATAAGCACATTCAGTTTGTAGGAGTAAAGGTGCTTATAGAGAACTTTGAAAGGGTATGATTATTAAAAGGGATAAAGCATAGAGAAGGGGAAGGTTTCGATTAACAGGTCACATCGGGTCGCTATGTGACCTGTTTATTAACTTGTCACCAAGTTGACTATATGGCTGTTTTTTTATTATTCTCATTTCTGAGTTGATGCTTTGCTAAGAAACTTCGGATAAGCTGGTTAAAACGATCCTTCGCTTCTAATTTCGCTACATGGCCAGTTTTCCTCATAATCACAAATTCCGAATGAGGCATAAGTTTATGCATCCAAACTTGCATCCAAACAGGGATAACAGAATCATATTGGCCACCAATCACAAGTGTTGGGACGTTTATTCTACGAAGGAGATCAATATTATTTACTTTCAAACAAGACTGAAGGGAATCAAAAAAGGCTTTTTGGTTAGGGGCAAAATGGTTGGCAAACTCTTCAAGGTACTCCTCTTCCCATGAATAAAGGGCTAGTGCTGCAGCAGGCTTCTTTTTTCGACCAGTAGTTAAATGAACAAACCTCTTCTTTCGGTAATTAATGAAAAGTGGCGCAAGTTTTTTGGGGAAGAAATGGAATGTGCTAGCTAAAATTAAGGACCGGCACATTTCAGGTGCCTGACGGTAAATCTCTTGTGCTACAGCGCCACCCATTGACAAGCCTAGAATGTTAGCGCTTTCAATATTACATTCTTTTAATAAATCAATAATGTCACTTGCAAAATTTTGAATCGATATTGCTTCCGTCCTTTCATTTTCCCCATGACCTCGCAAGTCAGGAATAATGAGTTCAAATTCATCCTGGAGCTCAAATTGATTAATCCAACCTTCTTTTACTTCACCGAGACCATGTATCAACACCAGTGGTTCACCATAACCAAAATGCAAAAAAGGAATGCCTGCTTTGCTTAATTTTGATGTTGTCATAAATACCACCTTATTGATTATTTTAGAT
>Ga0182742_1003714_pt1 | contig 14585 bp, 11 predicted proteins | sample eDN5th37CBELigMG_FD_128880 | JGI IMG/M metagenome (GOLD analysis project Ga0182742, IMG submission 128880) | Enriched Miracle-Growth compost microbial communities from Emeryville, California, USA - eDNA 5th pass 37_C BE-Lig MG (version 2)... ... | reverse complement strand
TGCTAGTCCCTTCTTGCCACAACCGCATGGTAAAATAAAGTGAATGGCTCCCCTTCAGCTAATCTTGTATTACTGGACCCATTTTTTTACTTTCTGCTCATAATAGTCGTGCAGAACTCCATAAAGGTGATCGAATCGGCATCACTTAATTCCAGATTCATTTCTGTGCGTTCGATTCAGGGTCAAGATAGGCTTTATCTTCCTATCTAGATCTTTAACTTTTTTCCATCTGCCAAATATCCTAGATGTTTGAGTAAATCAACAAATTTCCGAAGAGTTTCGATCTGATACTCATCAATATTGCGCCCCTCAAAGGAATAGAAGCCTTGCCCTGTTTTCATCCCAATGTCACCTGTCTTCATCTTATCTTCAATAATCACTGGAGGAGCAAATCGTGCTTCTCCTGTTGAATCTTTTAAATAGTGACTCGCATGATAGAGCGTTTCGGCACCACCCCAGTCGATAAATTCTAAGAGCCCTAAAATCGCAAAGCGGAGACCAAACCCTACGGTCGATGCTTTATCAATATCTTCAACAGTTGCCACTCCTTCTTCAACGAGGCGCGCTGCTTCATTCATGGCTAAAGCTTGAATTCTTGGCACAATAAAACCTGGTGAGGGAGCACATTGAATTGGAACTTTCCCAATCTTCTCAAGCAACCCCTTCATTTTTAGTACATATTCATTACCCGTTGATTCCGATGGACTTACTTCTACCAATGGCATCAAGTAAGCAGGGTTCAACCAATGGGTATTCATAAACCGTTCTTTTCCTTGTACATATTGGACTAAATCATTGGCTGAAAAAGAAGAGGTAGTGGAAGCAATGATTGTTTTCTCTGACACAATCTCACAGATCGAGGCAAAAACGGACTTTTTCACGTCTAACATTTCCGGTACGGCTTCAAACAGTACGTCTGCGTCTTGCCAGAAATGGTTGTCGTCTTTAATCGAACAGACTTTGACTCTACTTAAAATGGTCTCGACGGACTCTCTTTCTACCACATTTGTTGCAACTAGAATTTCTATTTGATTCCTGACATCATGAAAAACCTGTTCCTTTAACTGAAGAAATTCTTCTTTTGTTCGATCTTTAATATCAATCACAGTGACCGTATACCCTTGGTAGGCGAAAGAAAGGGAGATTCCTCTCCCCATCCTTCCTGCTCCAGCTACTGCAATGGACCCATTAGTTAATCTCATATTGGATCACACCTTTTACTAAAATCTCTTTCACTTGTTCTTTCACTTTAGTAGTAAGCCCTAAATTTTCCATCGTTCTACCTGTCTTACGCAAATCTTCTCCTACCACACCGGACGCAATGGCTAACAGTCCGGATGCAACTGGCACAGGGATTTTTAGCCAATCACCAAGGGACACAAGGAACGCAAGGCCACATGCAATATCCTCTCTCATATAACGGTGACTATAGAGATTTAGCTGTTCATGCCAATCATGTCCATCGACGAGCTTCTCGTGGGCGCCGTTTCCGTACATCCATTCTTCGCCATCATGATTATAGTGATCCTCGAGTGGGAAGTGTGGAGCACCGTAGCCTAATGCCTCTCGAATTTTAATTCGTTCGGCATCAAGGGCTCGATGCACATTTCGAATTGCAGGCTGCGTACCCTCATCGTGAATATCCCATTTATCAAAATGTTCAATAGGTCCTGCATTCATTAAGATGAGCGGTGGGTGAATAATCGGTCCTGCATTCATCAGAGCTCCATCTAAAGAATCTTGAATCTCCTCAATTGCAGGATAGGCTTCTTTTAAAATACGAAACGCATAGTCTGATTGATTGCTAGGGAATACCCCTGTAGGAAGCCTCGTTCCCCGACCTGATATCGAAACCGTTTCTTCATCATGTTTTCTGGCTAAATAAGGTAGCGTACCTGTTTCAGCAAATATCACATTTGCTTTACACCCTTCCTCTACAAGCACCTTGGACATAAGAAAACTGCCAAATGTTCCGGGTGGTAAGAAAATCACTTGGCCATCCTCTAAGACTGGAGCCAACTGTTTGGCAAGTGAAGTTTGAGTAACTGCAGGTAATGGGATCACGATCAGTTTCACCCCTTGAACCGCTTCTTTCAGATTGGTTGTAGCATTCGCTAGTTTAACTGCTCTGTTCCCCTTATAATCTTTTACTTGAATCGTTTTAGTTGCCAACACCTTTTGAAAGGCTTCTTCATTTCTTCTCCATAGACTTACCTCATGACCTTGTTCCGACAAATCCACCGCTGCCGCATATGATCCATTTCCTCCACCAAGAACCGCAATCTCCATCGATTTCCCTCCTTATTTTTCATTTTTTCTTTATTCTTTTGAATATTGTTCCACTAATTCTTTGATACGGTCACGATATTCTTCACCAGGTAATCCTTGTTCCTCTGCTTTTTTCACTGCATCTGCTTTGACCGGCTCGACCGTTTCATCCCAAACCTTCGTTTCTTCTTCTGATAAAGGAACAACTTCTAACCCTTCTTCTTCAGCACTCCAATTTAATGCTTCTTCTGTGTGCTTATCTAAATACTGTCCAGTGAAGACAGTCATTTCTTTATTTAATTCATCCATCACTTGTTTCACATCTTCTGGAAGAATTTCCCATTTGTCTTTATTCATAACAGCTACAAACGTATTGATTGTTAAAGGATAATCTGTTACATATTGGACGTATTCAGCAATTTTTAAGTCCTTTAATACTTCTCGGGAGGAAACATTTCCATCAACTACACCTGTTTGCAACGCTTCCGGTACCTCTGATTGTGCCATCCCAACTGGTGCTGCTCCTAATGCTTTCATTACTGGCGTTAACGCACCAGAAATACGCAATTGAGTTCCAGAAAGTTCTTCTAAATTGGAAATACTCTTCGTGCTTTGGATATAAGCAGGTTCTGTTGCAAAAGCGGTAAGAATTTTAAAATCTTTCAGTGCTTCTGGTGGATACTCATTTATTAAATCTGCCACTACTTGGCTAGCTACTTCAGAATCCGGATAGTTATTAGGTAAGTCAGAAATTTCTAACAACGGGAAACGCCCGGGTTCATACGTTGTAGAAGTTAAGCCAATATCTGCAGTTCCATTTATCACTCCATCAAACATATTATCTGCCTCAAGTAGTGTACCGCCAAAAAATAGATCCACTTCTACTTTCCCATCGGTTCTCTTTTCTAATTCCTCAGCCCATTTTTTCATTTGAACAGCCGGAAACGTATTATCTGGTGCAAAAAAAGCATACGATAAAGTGATTTTATCGCCATCCTCATCCGTTGAACTGCTTGAGCTACATGCTCCTAAAAAAACAACCATCGCAACACTAATTAATAGAAATAAAAATTTTTTTCCAAACTTTCCTTTGATCCTCATACCTTCAACTCCTTATTCATTGGTTTTACTTTCGCTCTATAAAAAAATGATAGTTGTAATAGACAAGACTTTACTATTTCACACCTATCAATGGATATCTCATTTCCTCTAACTTAGATACTCATTCGATTAGAGCACTAAATTTTCTGTTAAAGAACAAATGTAACAATCTGTGGGAAAAGTATGAGCAGGGCGATAAACACTATATATGGAACAAGGAAAAAGGATGCTCCTTTAAAAACAGTGGTAATCGGTGTCGTTGGTGTTAACCCCTGGACGACAAAGACATTTACGCCTACTGGTGGCGTAATGGCGCCAAGACTTGTCACCGCACAAAGGACAATCGCAAACCAAATTGGGTCATATCCTAAAGCAATCACTGTTGGATAGAAGATTGGTAAGGCAATCGTTAAAAATCCCATCGCGTCCATAAGTGCTCCACCAATCAGAAAGATGAACAGAATGGAAATTAGAATCAAGACAGCTGGAATAGCTAATCCACTTACCCATTCCGCTACATCATACGGCATTCTCGTCATCGCTAAAAATCTCCCGAAAATCATCGCTCCCACAATTAACATCCAAACCATAATCGATGAACGTAATGTACTTTCAATTGCTTCCTTAAAGTTCTTCCAGGTTAATTTACGCATGACGAGTGCTAGAATAATAGCGCCAAAAGCGCCGAACGCAGCGGATTCAGTTGGTGTAAACCAGCCTAAAAATAACCCGCCAATAACAAAGACAAACAAAGTAGCAATCGGAATTACTCCTTTTAACGAACGGAATCTTTCTTTCATACCTGTCTTATCCCCGGCAGGTCCAAGGCTAGCATTCTTCCAACAAATAAATACAATCGTCAATACTAGTAAAAAAGTTAATAGAATTCCGGGGATAATACTGGTCAAGAACAGATCTCGAACCGATTGTTCCATCTGTAAAGCTAACACGATTAAAACCGTACTTGGTGGTATGATAACCCCTAACGTTCCTCCTGTGGCGATACTCCCCGTACTTAGTGCTTTATTATATTTGTATTTGTTCAATTCAGGTAAAGCCATTGTTCCTATGGTTGCTGCAGTTGCTGAATTGGAGCCGCTAATGGAGGCAAAGACAGCGCTGGCTAACATCGTCGTACTTGCCATCCCGCCACGGAAATGCCCTACCCATGTATAAGCAGAGTAAAAGAGCTTCTCTGCAATGCCCGTTCGAAATATGACTTCTCCCATTAAGATGAATAATGGAATAACCGTTAAGGAATAGCTGGTAAACTGACTCCATAAATCTGCACTTAATACATTGTTGGCAGCCTTAGGTGAAGCAGCCAACATTAATCCAATATATCCGACAATAAACATCGCAAAACTAATTGGCATGCGAAGAAACATTAAAACAAATAAAATGATAATTCCTATAATGGACAATAGCATTGGATCCATTCTTTCACCCCTTCCATATAAAGATCGTTTCTTTTATGATGGCAAGAACCAACCCAAAGAATCCTAGCGAACTAAGCAAGACAATTGGATAAAATGGAATTCGGAGAGTTTCAGAAACGATCCCATTCCCCATTAAATTTAATCCGTGTTGTAATACTAACCAGCCGGCTATGGTAAAAAACACGAGACTAACTATATTCACACAAGTATGTATACTCCTACTTATTATTGGTGGGAATTTAGTAATCAATAGGTCAATAAAGACATGACTTTTATGCAATTGTGCATATCCAAGTGCAAAAATACCTGAAATGGCTCCGAGCCAAGTAGCTACTTCCACTGTTCCAGCAAAAGGATTTGAAAACGTTCGTTTAATGGCATTGAAAACAATTAATAACATTAATAAAACAACTGCAGACCCTGCTATCCAAGCCATGGCTTCATTTATACGGTCGACCATGGTGAAAAATAGGTTCGTGGATTTTGATTTTTTGACAGTTTGTTCGTAGACATTCGCTGTTGAATGATCGTTTATTACTGAAATCGATTGATCCCTTTCCATCCAAACACCTCCATGTATATCGATAGATCACAAGCTTGTTCGAGAGCATTTGCCTACAAGAGAAGGAAAGACTGATATAATAGTCCTTCCTCTTCATAATATCTATTTAATTATTTCCTTCTCATTGTCCTTACTTTTCCAATAGGAAGAATGGACGCCCTATCGATGCTTCTAATCGGAAATAACGATCCAGCCCTGTTGCGCGGAATGCATGAGTCATATCTGTCACAGTTTGTAGACTTGGGACATTATAAAGGAAGCAAGCATGCCATCCCGTTGGCCCTGAATGACCAGCTGTTAAGATATCGCGATCAAATGTCCCTAATAATTCGGAACCGTTTTGATTCCAAGCCTGTACTACTTCATTTAACAATGGAAGAAGCTCCTTTTCTTTTTGCTCTTGTGTTGTATCAAACCAACCTGTCGATTCAAAGGTCATGAATACTCTTAATTTTTCTGGGATTTGTGGTGCTCCATGTTTCATTTCACCCATTAGTGTCATCTCCTTTATTTTTAATATGTCTATTTAGTTAACGTATCAAGATTTCAAATTCGAAAGTGGCAGAACAATCACCCATTGTAGTACCTGATTCTTAATAAATTGCATGCTTGTTTTCACAACATTCGACTCCTCCATTACGTCTCTATGTTTTTTGAAAATTTAGACTTCATACTTTGTATCATATTAAAAGTTTACATATCCAAACAATACATTTTTAGGTCGGAAAATTTTTATTTTACTACCGAAACATACAGTTAATGATAGAAAGTCTAAAATATGGCAGGATAGTCAAAAATGTCGCTTTCTTGACTCTATTATTTGGTTGGTATAGAAGCTGAGCTGTTGTCCAATAGGAGGAATACCCTATCCTGGGTGTACTTTTCACGCCCCCCTTCAGTCACCTTTATTGATCGCCTCAATTGATGACCGATGATTATTTTCGTTTATTCTATGAAATAACTCTTCCATACGGGGATAAAAATCAGTAACAACAGGTCCAAGAGATATGACCATAATGATGGTTCCAACTCCGATTGGTCCGCCAAAAATAAAAGAAAGCGTGAAAACAGCCACTGAAAATAAGGTTCTAGATGTGGAACGGATCATTTTAAATGTTACCTCAAGAAGAAGGGTCATTCCGTTCGGCGGTGCAGGCGAAAATTTTACTTATAAATAAAATGAAACTCCTAGACCCTATGAATATCAGGCCAAAACAGAGGAAAAGGATCTTATCAAGCCATTGATTTGGAATCCATACTTGTTTCACGACAAATAGCCACATATCAATTCCCAAACCGGTAATAAGAGATGAAAGAAAGGCCAATACATCGGGGCACTTTCGCCGGACAACCGCCATAATTGTGATCAGAATAGCACCAATCGTAAACTCCCAGGTACCAAATGTTACGCCGATTGTTTGTTGCAACCCAACCTGTAAAGAGGGCATAGGAGCAGCTCCTAACTGGGAATAAATCGAACAGCTGATACCAAAAGAAAGGAAAAGTATACCAATTAAATTAAAGGAAAGCCGAATACAAAAATATCTGTTAAAAGCCAATCACACCACTCCTATAATTTGTCAGGGTAGTATAAATAAAAAAACTTCTATTTTTATATTTATGATAAAAATAGAAGCTATATAGAAAAAGTCATTTTTAATAGTAAGACTTATTTTATGGTACATTCATATTTTGTTGTTTTTCGAAACTACGAGAAACAATTATAAAAGGTTAAAGGCCATATACGTTTGTAAGGAAATCTGAATCTCAAATTTAGACGACGCCTTCGACAAATCGACTTGAAGTAAATCTGCAATCCGATTAATGCGGTACCGCATTCCGCTAATCGAAACATTCATCTCTCTTGCTGTTTTATGAAGGTTACATTCATTTTCAATATAATAGAACAGCGTCCTAATGAGTTCTGTTGAATTTTTCTCATCATAAGTTTTTAGGTCAAAAAGAAACTCATTAGCGTATTCCAATAACTCCTCCGGTTTCCTAGCATCCAGCAATATCAAGATGTGCCCTATTTCATCCGCATGTACAACCCTACTATTGGACACATTCATTAATCGGTTTTTCACCTTAGCTACCTCGATGGCTTTATTCGCCTCTTTAAATCGTGTACTATATTGGCCCACGTCTTTACAGATCTTACTTACTCCTATATAGATTGGGTGTGTACCATGACCCTTTTCCAGCAGTTCATAACAGTGCTTAGCAAATTGCTTTATACTCGTTTTTTTCTTGAGAAGGTACTCATTTGATATTATAACGGTTGCTTTACTAAACTTCTCAAGCTTAATAAAGGTTGTCTGATAATAAGTTTCTTCTCGATTGAGGAAGTTCATTAATACCTTCAAGGCATTGTTCGCTCTACTTTTAGTATTTTCCTCTGGATTTAGGAATAGTGATTCATTCGGGAAATCGATTGTTAACACATAATGCGGCTTGTTCATGTTGTAGCCAAAATATGAGAACCGCTTAATGATATTGGTCGGTTCTGTTTCACCCTTAAAGAGTTCCTCCAGCAAGTCGCCTTTCATTCTCTCCTCGGTTTGAATGGCAGTCCGTTCATTTAACATTTTTACTGCACATATACTTGCAGCCCTTTCCAGAAAGTCTGTCTCGGCATCCCCGAACGGAGCCCTTTCCCGATAAATAGAAATATAGCCGTACACATCATTTTGAATAATAATTGGGGAGATAAGTAGATTTTGATCAGGCACAATTTCTAATGGCTCGGTTTTAGTCAAGACACGTCTTGAAAACTGTTTTTCAATAAAGTCTCTGATTTTCTTCCGATTATATTGCTGTACATGTGGAAGGCTTTCATCATAGTAATGGGCTATATAATCGAAATATTGGTTTTGGATTAGAACCGGCATGCTTAACTCTTCTGCCAGCATCTTCGCAAAATCGCCCATCCCCTTGCCTTGAAGTAGAGCCGCCGTCAGATTTTTCGTTATAGACGTCCCAATATGTAGGACTTCACTTTGTCTTTCGACACGGCGATACACGATATCCAGTTCATCTGTAATGTCCTGTTCCTCGTAATTAATTAATTCATCACCAATTTCAGAACCCCATTCTTCTACTGTTTTTGCGACATAGCAACAATGTTTATCGCCTTTTCCTACACACTGAGTCTCCTTAAAAATAACTTTTTTTCCAAGACATTCACTAGTATAGCCGCCTCCATAACCGATTAGAAAATAACAGATGGGTTCATGGTACAAGGAATAATGGTGCAAATGCTGCTTGGCTTCATATGAATCAATCCAGTACCCAGAAACATTAAAAGTTCCTTCCTCCACATCAACCTGGAAGTGCTCCGGATAAGAAAAGACACGTCCGCCAATTTGATGCATTTGCGAACCTGCCAAAAGCCACTCTAAGTCACTTTCCCAGTTCACCATATCCTTTAACATCCTTGCTTCATTTTTTCCACAATTCCACCCGTAGCGGAGAAGAAACCTTTTTGCACGTTCGATTCCTAGCGTGTCAATGAGGTCCTTCCTTAACACCCCCCAAGCATCAGTACTTGAAATGACCATTCTCTTTTCTTGAAAATAATGATTTCCCCCATGATTGAAAAAGGAAAAGATGTTTGTTAACTTGTTTTTCCTAGTAAGTACCAAATGAACCTACCTCTTTCTCGGAGTGGATATGTAAATAATTCCATGTTGTGTCTCTTCCTCATATGCCAAATTTGTTCATCTTGTGTATTTGCAGATATAAAAAAACTGAGAATTGTATTACATCTGATTATATTTGATTTCTAAATAAACAATAGAATATTCTCGAAATTAAAACCACAGCATATTTGGCCTGAATCTAAAGATATTTACTGCACTATTAATACAGTCGTTATTAACTTTTTCACCTTTTTTTCTTTTGTGGGGAAAGGATTTATAAGTTTCTGCATTTTACTTAACGGGGTTCGTATAAATGGTTACGGAGAGGGAATAAGCCATAAATTATTGTGAAAGCAGTACCTAATCAACTTTTCTCGTAATCGATTTCTTTAATTCTTACTGTTCTTCTTGTGAAACACATTATAGACCCTGACATTGATTCAAATGGGCTATATGTATATATTTTTTTCCTTTTAAAGAGATCCATATTGTAATAAATGTCTAGCACCGCTATGAGTTTAACGACTATATACCCTATGGATAGAAACATCTTGGATAGCTTCCTTTCTATATAGCTTGGTCCTAATTCGCCCTCTTTATTATTGGTCGGATTGTTACCCGAGCTTACTCGTGTAACATATCTAAATTTAGCAAAGTCCACCTGGGGGTTAATTTATCCGGGATTTGAATCCCCACGAAAAGTTAAAGGGTTTTCTATGCATTCATCCCCCGTTTTTACAGTGGAGGATGAATGAATGAACTTAACAGAGTTTTATTTAGTAATAAAGTAGCTCCGGTAATGTTCGGCAGAATCAAATGTAGCCGCGCATCGGCGGTACGCCTAGAAGTACTGAACCAGCTCCGTCATACATGCTTTCATTAAGGAATGCGTGCTGAGTTACGACCATCGCATCGCGTAAATAGCGCTGCAATGGATGCCCATCGTAGATTGCTGAGGTGCCTGCGAGCATGTAGGCCGACTGCACGGCGCTTGCACCTTCACGAGCAGCTTGTGCGGCTGCTAGACGCAACATGCTTGTTTGTTCCGCGGAGACACCTTCACCCTTTAAGATTGATTCCCAAGCAGCATCAGTAGTCTCGTAGAAGAAGGCTTTCGCCGACCTTAGGGATGCTTCTGCCTTTGCCACGCCGATTCGTAAGTAAGCACGATCGGCCATCATTGGTGCACCAGTGATGCTAGAACGCCCAGCCATCTGAGAAATTTCATTTAACGCTGCACGAGCTATGCCAAGATTGACTACCGCCAGAACCTGTGCTGCATAAGCGATGGATGGGTACTGGTAGATTGGTTCTTCGATGGAAGGCTCCCCCCCACGGACAAAGGTCCATTCATTAGAGAGAAAGGCGTCTTTCACGCGCAAATCATGGCTACCCGTTCCACGCATGCCAATCACTTCCCAGTTCTCGACAATTTCCACATCCTCAGGTCTTAGTACAGCGGTAAGTGGCTTACCGCCATCCCCAGTACCAATACCGACGCCGAGAAGGTCGGCGCCTATACAGCCACTAGCGAATTTCCAAAGTCCGTTCACCCGCCAGCCACCCTCAACTTTTTCTGCAGGCTGGACCGGAAATAAACCTCCTGCGAAAGCCACGTCTGGTCCGTTTGCGTATATGCACGCAAGCGTTTCACGCGGAAGGGCTGCTAGGTAGAGCGCAGCAGACCCGAAACTGGCCACCCATCCGGTGGAGCCGTCTGCCTCCGAAATGGCCTCGATCAGCTTAAGGAACTCCGAAGGAGAGGAGCCATCTCCGCCAAAGCAACTTGGTGTGTGAGCGCGATAGACCCCCAGTTGTTTTAGTTGCTCGATCATATCCCGAGGTACATGGCGCTTCGCTTCAAATTCGTCCCGTCGGTTACGGATTTCGGACAACACACGGTCAAACAAATTTTGATTTTGCATTTTAACAGTCATTATTCATTCCTCCCTAACTATCCTTTGACCAAATGATTAATTGTTTTAATCGTATGGAACCTTTATCTCATAAGCCTTCCGCCATTAATATCGAAAGTAGCACCGGTTGTAAATCCACCCGAATCAGAGGCTAGATAAGATACTAAGTCTGCAACCTCTCGCGGTTCTCCCACACGTCTAAGCGGAATAGTCTCGACCATTCGGGCTAATTTTTCCGGATCCATTTTATCCATCTCCGGTGTACGAACAGAAGCTGGAGTAACAGCATTCACCGTAATTCCATAAGCTGCTAACGATCTAGCAAAGGATTTACTCAACGCAATTTGTCCTGCCTTAGATGCAGAATAATGGGCACCTGAAGTTAATGGACCTGCTTGCCCGCCAAATGAAGACATATTAATGATTCGTCCCCACCCACTCTTTTTCATGACAGGAACAACAGCCTGTGAAAAAAAGAATGTGCTTTTTAAATTTACAGACATAACTTGATCCCATTCTTCCTCATTAATCTCTTCAATCGGAGTTTCATAACGAATTCCTGCATTGTTTACTAGAATATCGATTCTTCCCCACTCGTTTAAAACTTGATTCACAGCATTTTTAATCCCGTTCATATCGGAGACATCCAATTGTATGAACATTACTCTCTTCTGTATTTCTTCCTGTTGAAACAGTTGCTTAGTTTGTTCAAGATTCTCCTTATTTCTGATGACGAAAACGACCTTTTTTCCTTCATTTACAAAATTTTCGGCAACAGCTAATCCGAGACCTTTATTTGCTCCGGTCACTATTGCAACTCTTGGATCGTTCATTTCATATTCCTCCACTTCAAAAAAATTAAAATTTAATAGACCGCAAGAAAACAAGCTATCCCAAACGTCATTTCGTATTCCTTTAAAAACACGAGAATAAAAGAGTCACTTATAATAATTTGGCGGGATGTAATCTTTGCTTCTAAAACGTATGCATAGAGTTACTTATTATAGGAGAAATACATTTAATTCGGCTCCTAATATAACCTATATACATATAGTAGAATATTTAGAAAATTCTTACCACTGCATATTAGGCCTAAAAATCTTAATTTATTTAGTACGATTAGTATCATAGGTTCTGATACAAAACTTAATTTGTAAATATAGAAAACCAAATTAAAAAATAAAGCAAAAACCCTGTAAAGAGAGTTTCTGCTTTATCACGTTTAGAGATTTTTACCTATATTTATTGCACATATTGAAATGCAAAAAATTCAAAGTTAATTAACTTTAGGTTTCTCACTAGCTACAAATTTGAAAAAGAGTCCTCCACTTGATTTAATAGAACTGAAGATACTTTTCCAAATGCTAAGTATATATCTAAAGCCATTTGAACTTCGCGCCTTGAAGAAGAATTGATCAAATCAATGTTAAACTTTTCTTTTAAATTTTTTATACGATAACGCATACCACCAATTGATAGGTTTAATACACGCGCCGTTTTATGCACATTACATTCATTATTTAAATAAAAATAGATAGTTTTTATTAATTCAGAAGCTTTCTGTATATCGGAATCATATACTTTACCGAGAATACGATCAGCGTAATCTTCTAGTTCTTTCGGATTTCGCGCGTCTAATAAAACAGAAATATGACCAATGGCAGAAAATAGGATCACCTGTTGCTTTTGATTATTTATTTGAGAAATTTCCACCGCCTTTTTAGCTTGTTGATATCCTTTATGAATTTCATTTATATTTGTACACACATTACTGATTCCTATTAATAGTTCTGAATCTGGAAGCTTCCTTTTAACCTCTTTCAGGATAGATTCTCCCAATTGTTTTTCACTATATTTATGAACTTGTAATAAATCATCAGATACAAGAGCTTGAACTTGTCCAAAGGAGTTTGAGATTAATATATTTTCCGATACAGTAGAGGAATATTTTCTTAAGATATCTGAAATCAATTCCTTTTCATTAATTAATGACTCGTCGTTCTTAAGAGTAAAAGGTTTATTTTGTAAGCGGAAAATATATACATAATGTGGTTTCTCAAGATTATAACCTAACAAAGATAACTTTTGGATAATGTTTGAATCCAATTTTGACTGGATCAAAATTTCGTCAAGTAATTCTCCTTTCATTCGTAACTCCGTATCAATAGCCGTTTTTTCATTAAGAATGTGCAGTGCACAAATATTTGCTGCACGTTCAACAAATGAAAATTCTAGTTCTTCCATTTCCTTGGACTTTTTAATAATAGAAATATATCCATATACACTGTTTTGTACAATAATAGGCGTTATTAAAGGAAAACGAAAAAAGCCTTGTTCATCTAAAGAATCAAGTTGAATAGTGGTTCGATTACGAATCATTTCGTTTATTTTCTTCTGATCTGAGGACTTAAGGCTTTCTTTTCCATCTATAATCTTTTTTAATGAATAATTATAAGCATCCCCGTATTCTGTTAAGGTTTCAAAGTCTTTGTTTGAGATTACTATTCCACATTTAAGGCTGCGCCCGAGTGTCTGAGCAAGCGTGCTAAGTCCCTTTCCTTGTAAAACTATTTGCGTTAATTGGTTGCTTAATAAATTCCCTCTTTTTAAAATTTCTCTTTGTCTTTCAATTCTTTTATGAGCCTGATCCAGTTCATCTCCTATATCCTCTCTTGCATAATCCACCAATTCTTTTAAAATTTCGTCTCCCCATTGATCAATGGTTTTGCCCATAAAGCGACAATTCTTATCTCCTTTACCAATACATTCTACTTCCTTGAAAACTACCTTTTTACCTAATGAAGTGCTGCAGTAGCCACTGGCATATCCTTCTAAAAAGTAACAAACAGGTTCGGAATGATGAGGGAAGTGCTGTAAATACTGTTTGGCTTCATAAGAATCATTCCAATAACCTTCCACATCAAGTTCTTTCTTATCTGTATCTATATGTACCTTAATAGGAACAGAAGTGGTGCGTCCGGAAAGATTATGCATAGTGACTCCGCCCATTACCCATTCCTTTTTGTTTTCCCAATTAAACATATCCATTAGCGTCATGGCTTCATGTCGTCCACATTGATAGCCATATCGTAATAAAAATCGTTTTGCCCGTTCAATTCCCAAAGCCAGAACCAAATCTTTGATTAATGCTCCCCAAGCATCTGCACTCGATATAAACATTCTATGTGACTGCAAAAAATTACCCTTCTCAACATTTCCAAGTAAATCACCCAAGGTAATTGAGTTTGCCTTTATAGACATTTTGCACCTCCAATAGAATCGATGATTTTTTTACTATTATATCATGAAAGAGATGTATTTGTTCAGAAGATTCAATTTACTCGTGCAATTCAATGGTTTATTAAAATTTACTGTATGGTTCATTTGTATTTGCAAAAAATCCCTAACCACAAACGCACAAGAAAAGGGAGAAACCAAATGGTTTCCCCTCAAAAATTATATTTCTTGTTATAAAAAGTACTCAAATTCAATTAAGAATGCATGAATGTCGCTATAATTTATATGGAACATGATGAGACAAGCCAGAAGGCTCAAAATCATAATGAACACGAACAATAGACATATCATAAGCAAACGATAATTCAATTTTCCTCCAACCTTCCACATCAATTGATTATAGTTATTTGTGATGGGTAGG
>Ga0182742_1003713_pt1 | contig 14585 bp, 16 predicted proteins | sample eDN5th37CBELigMG_FD_128880 | JGI IMG/M metagenome (GOLD analysis project Ga0182742, IMG submission 128880) | Enriched Miracle-Growth compost microbial communities from Emeryville, California, USA - eDNA 5th pass 37_C BE-Lig MG (version 2)... ... | reverse complement strand
TCGGGCTACCGGATCGTGCTGATCGGCATCGCGATCGCGTTCTTCATGCTCTCGATCACGGACTACCTGCTGGCCCGCGCGCGGATCGAGGAGGCGCAGGAGGCCACGCGTTGGCTGCTCGGCTCGCTCAACGGGCGCACGTGGGAGGACTTCGTGCCGCTGGCGATCTCGCTGGCGATCGTCGTCCCGCTCGTGATCCCCGCGGCGCGGGCGCTGCGCGCGCTCGAACTGGGCGACGACTCCGCGTTCGCGCTCGGGCTGCGCGTCGAGCGGGCGCGGCTGGGGCTGATCGGGCTCGCGGTCGCGCTGGTGTCGGTGACCACGGTGGCGGTCGGGCCGATCGGCTTCATCGCGCTCACCGCGCCCCAGATCGCGCGCCGCCTGACGAAGACGGCGGGCCTGCCGCTGGTCTGCTCGGCGCTGATGGGCGCGGCGCTCACGCTCGCCGCCGACCTCGCCGCCCAGCGGCTGGTCCCGGACCGGGCGCTGCCCGTGGGCGTGATGACCGGCGCCTTCGGCGGGCTGTACCTGGCGTGGCTGCTGACGATGGAATGGAGGAAGGGACGGGCATGACGGCGCCCCTGCGCGCGGACTCGGTGACGCTGGCCTACGACGCGCGCGTCGTGGCCGAGGACCTGACGGTCGACATCCCCGAGGGCGGCTTCACCGCGATCGTCGGCCCGAACGCCTGCGGCAAGTCGACGCTGCTGCGCGCGCTCGTGCGCATGCTCAAGCCCAAGGCGGGCAGCGTGCTGCTCGACGGGGAGGAGATCAGCTCGCTGCCGACCAAGCAGGTCGCGCGGCGGCTCGGGCTGCTGCCGCAGACCTCGATCGCGCCCGACGGGATCACGGTCGTCGACCTCGTCGCGCGCGGCCGGCACCCATACCAGCGGTTGCTGCGCCAGTGGTCGCGCGAGGACGAGCGCGCGGTCGGCGAGGCGATGGCGCAGACCCACATCGAGGACATCGCCGGCCGGCTGGTGGACGAACTCTCGGGCGGCCAGCGCCAGCGCGTCTGGATCGCGATGGCGCTCGCGCAGGAGACGCCGCTGCTGCTGCTCGACGAGCCGATCACGTTCCTGGACATCGCCCACCAGGTCGAGGTGCTCGACCTGTGCGCAAAGCTGCACGAGCAGGGGCGGACGCTGGTCGCGGTCCTGCACGACCTCAACCACGCCTGCCGCTACGCCACGCACCTGATCGCGATGCGCGACGGCGCCGTCGTGGCCGAGGGCCCGCCGGCGGAGATCGTCACGGCGTCGCTGGTGGAGGACGTGTTCGGCCTGAAGTGCCTCGTGGTGCCGTGCCCGGCGACCGGGGCGCCGATGGTGGTCCCGGCCGCCCGCCAGTGACGCTGCTGCGCGAGGTCGTCCGCGGGCGGGTGCTGCTCGCGGCGGCGCTGCTCGGCGCCCACCAGGGCTTCGAGGCGCTCGTGCCCGTGGTCGTGGGCGCGGCGATCGACGACGCCGTCGCGCCCGGTGACGGCGGTGCGCTGGTGCTGTGGGTCGGCGTGCTCGCGGTCCTGTTCGCGTTCCTGTCGAGCGCCTACCGCGAAGGTGCCCGTGCCGAGCAGCGGGCGCGGGAGACCGCCGCGCACGAGCTGCGCCTGCGGCTGCTGCGGCGCGTCGTGGATCCGTGCGGCGGCGGCGAGGCGGGGCGGATGCCCGGGCAGCTGCTCAGCGTCGCGACCGCCGACGTGGACGCGGTCGCGGGCGTGATCTCGGGCCTGGCGTTCGGCACCGGCGTGGTGATCGCGCTCGCCGTTGGCACGATCGTGCTGCTGGCGACCTCGCTGACGCTCGGGCTGACCGTGCTGCTCGGGCTGCCGCTGATCGTCTGGGCCGGCGGCCGGCTCGGCGCGCTGCTGAGCCGCCGCGCCGCAGGCCAGCAGGCCGGGGCCGCCGACGCGTCCGGCGTCGCCGCCGACCTCGTGACCGGGTTGCGCGTGCTGCAGGGCATCGGCGCCGCCGAGACCGGCGCGGCGCGCTACCGGGCCGCGAGCCGCGCCTCGCTGCGCGCCACCCTGGCCGCCGCGCGGGCCGAGATCGCGCTCGGCGCGACCGCGGTCCTGGTCGGCGGCGCCGCGGTCGCGGGCGTCGCCTTCGTCGGCGGGCGGCTGGCGCTGGACGGCGAGATCTCGCTCGGCCAGCTGATCGCCGCCGCGGGCGTGACGCAGTTCATGGTCGGGCCGCTGACCCGGCTGGCCTGGGTGGGCGGGCTGCTGGCCCGCGCCCGCGCCTCGGCGGCGCGCGTGGCCGAGGTGCTCGACGCGCCGCCGGCCGTGCCCGCGCCGGACGAGCCATTGCCCGCGCGCTTCGACGGGCCGGTCGGCGTGACCGTCGCCGGCCTGGAGGTGCCCGCGGGCGCGCTGTTCGGCGTGGTCACGGACGCGCCCGAGGCGCTGCTCGGGCCGCTCGGCCGCGAGGCGCCCGGGGACGTGACCGTCGGCGGCGTCGCGCTCGCCGCGCTCGACCCTGCCGTCGCGCGGGCGACCGTCGTCGTCGCGCCGCACGACGCGACGCTGCTGTCGGGCACCGTGCGCGACAACGTGTCGGCCGAGCGCGCCCTGCGCGCGGCCGCCGTCGACGTGCCCCTGGACACCGAGCTCGCGGACGCGGGCAGCGCGCTGTCGGGCGGCCAGCGGCAGCGGATCGCGCTCGCCCGCGCGCTGGCCACCGAGGCGCCCGTGCTCGTCCTGCACGACCCGACGACCGCGCTCGACGCCGCCACCGAGGCGCGCGTCGCGGGCGCGCTGCGCGAGGCGCGGGCCGGGAGGACGACCGTTCTCGTCACCACCAGCCCGCTGCTGCTGGCGGCCTGCGACACGGTCGCGGTGCTCCGCGGGGGCGAGGTGGTGGCGACCGGCCGGCACGCCGACCTGCTGGCCGAGGCCGGCTACCGCGAGGCGGTCGCGTGAAGTCGCTGCCCGTCGCCTCGGGCCGCGAGTGCTGGGCCGTCGTCCGCGGCCTGCTGCGCGGGCGCCTGGCCGCGCTCGCCGCGGTCGTGCTGGTCGCGGCCGCCGCGCTCGGGCTGGCCGGGCCGCTGCTGCTCGGGGAGATCGTCGACCGCATCGACGCCCGCGGCTCGATCACGCTCCCCGCGCTCGCGCTGCTGGGCGCCGCGCTCGGCCAGGCGCTGCTGTACGCGCTCGGGCTCGACCTCGTCTCGCGCGTCGGGCAGCCGCTGCTGGCCGCGCTGCGCGAGCGGGTCGTCGCGCACGCGCTGCGGATCCCGGCCGAGCGGGTCGAGCGCGGCGGCCGCGGCGACCTGCTGTCGCGTCTGGGCGACGACATCGCGGTGCTCTCGGAGGCGGTCGTGGAGGCCGTCCCGCCGCTGGCGGCCGCGTCGCTCACGCTCGCGCTCACGCTCGCGGGCCTGGCGACGATCGACCCGCGGCTGACGCTCGCCGCGCTGCTCGTCGTCCCCGTCCAGGCCTGGGCGCTGCGCTGGTACGCGCGCCGCGCCGGCGCCGCCTACGCCGACGAGCGGAGGATCAGCGGCGAGCGCGCGCAGGCGATCCTGGACGTGGTCGGCGGCGCGCGCACGATCCGCGCTCTCGGGCTGGCGCCGGCCGCGCTGGCCCGCGCCGACGCCCGCTCGCGCTCCAGCGTCGCCGCCGTCGTGCGCACGATCCGCATCTCCACGCACTTCTGGTCGCGGCTGAACGGGGCCGAGTTCGTCGGCACCGCGTCCGTGCTCGTCGTCGGCTTCTTCCTGGTCAAGGCCGACGCGATCACGGTCGGCGCCGCCACCGCGGCCGCGCTGCTGTTCATCCGCACCTTCGACCAGTTCAACATCGTGCTGGGCACGGTCGACGAGGTCAACCGCGCGCTGGCCGCGCTCGGGCGGCTGGTCGGCGTCCTGCGCGTCGAGCTCCCGCCTCCCGCCCCGCGTCGCGCCGGCGCGCACGTCGCGCTCGAGCGCGTCAGCCACGCCTACGACGGCGGGCCGCCCGTGCTGCACGGGGTCGACCTGCGGCTCGTGCCCGGCGAGCGGGTCGCGGTCGTCGGCGTCTCGGGCTCGGGCAAGACGACGCTGGCCAAGGTCGTCGCGCGCTTCCACACGCCGACCGAGGGCAGGGTGGACGTCGGCGACGTCGCGCTCGTCACCCAGGAGGTGCACGTCTTCGCCGGCACGCTGGCCGACGACCTGCGGCTCGCGAACCCGGACGCGACCGACGCGCAGCTGCAGACCGCGCTCGACGTCGTCGGCGCGGACTGGGCGCGGCTGGACACCGTCGTCGGCCACGGCGGCGTCGAGCTCACGCCCGCCCAGTCGCAGCAGCTCGCGCTCGCCCGCCTGTACCTCGCCAACCCGGCGATCGCGGTCCTCGACGAGGCCACCGCCGAGGCCGGCAGCGCCGGCGCCCGCGTCCTCGAGGCCGCCGCCGACCGCGTCCTGGACGGGCGCACCGCGCTGATCGTCGCGCACCGCCTGACGCAGGCGCTGCGCGCCGATCGCATCGTCGTCCTCGACGCGGGCCGGATCGTCGAGGTCGGCACGCACGACGAGCTCGTGCGCGCCGAGGGCGCCTACGCCGCCCTCTGGCACGCCTGGTCGGCTGACCGCTAGCCGCCGACGAGCTCCTCCGGCGCCTCGCCCGCGACCGCGCGTTTGAGCTCGGGCGTGAGCTTCTCGAGCACGTACTGCAGCGACCGCGGCGTCATGAAGTACATCGCGCCGCTGAGCGTCGGGTCCGTGTAGACCGCGTGCTTGTTCTTGACGGCGTCGAGGAAGCGGAAGGTCGGCTCCTGCTTGAGCGCCGCGATGTCGCCCGGCTTCTCGGTGGCGAAGACGATCACGTCGGCGTCGATGACGTCGAGCCGCTCGGCGGAGACCGCGACCTGCTCGCCCTCCTTCTCGATCAGCGGCGTGAGCTTCGGGTTGATCGTGAAACCCAGGTAGGAGAGGAACTCGGTGTTGAGCCCGTCGGGGTAGACATAGAGCTGGCCGTCGTAGAAGGCGTTCTGGCTGAACGTCGCCGTCTTGCCCTTGAACTCGGGGTTCGCGGCCGCGGCGGCGGCGTAGTCGTCCTTGACCTGCTGGATCAGCCGCGCGCCCTCCTCGGGCTTGCCGAGCGCCTTGGCGATCAGCTCGACCTGCTGGTCCCAGGGGGAGAAGTAGTCCGTGCCGCCCTTCGGCGCCGCGATCGTCGGCGCCAGCTGGGACAGCTTCTCGTAGTCGTCCTCCTCCATGCCGGCGTTGACGCCGATGATGAGGTCCGGCGCAAGCGTCGCGATCTTCTCGAACTCGAAGCCGTCGGAGGTGCTGAGCACGGTCGGCTCGGCGTTGCCCAGCAGCTCCTGCGCCCACGGCCAGACGGCGTAGGGCTGCTCGCCGTACCACTCCGTCGTGGCCACGGGCGTGTAGCCGAGCTGGAGCACGGTGTCCTGCTCGGTCAGCCCGACGATCACGATCCGCTCGGGTTCGGACTCCACGGTCGTGGTGCCGAACTTGTGCTCGACGGTCTGCGGGAACGTCGCGCCGTCGGCCTGCTGGCGCTGGGCGGCGGGCTCGGGCTCCGGGTCGGACGAGCCGCAGCCCGCGAGCAGCAACAGGACGGCCAGAATGCTCAGGAACGGACGCATTAGGGCACCCTAACTCAGACGGGCCGACGGCGCGGCGCCGCCATCCGGCGGCGGCGCCGGGCGCGCGCCTCGGCCCGCCGCAGGTCGGCGAAGACGGCCTCGAGCGCGAGCTCGAGCAGCTCGGTCGAGCGCTCGATCTCGGCCTGCGGGACCGACTCGAAGCGCGCCGCGACCGTGCCCATCATCATCGCGAGCACCTCAGCGGTGGCGTCGTCGCGCTCGAACCCGTTGCGGACGAGGCCGTCCGTGATGCCGTCGAGCAGCCGGACCAGCGCGTCGCCCGTGTTCAGCAGCTGCCCGACGAAAAGCTGGACGTGCGTCTCCATGCCGCTTGTAGGGCGGGGCGGCGCAAGCTCGCCCCCCTCAGTACGGCACGCGCGCGGCCGCGCACAGGAAGCGCATGAAGTCGCCCGCGTCCTCGCACAGCGCCATGAAGCGGTCGAGGAAGCCCGGGGCGACGGCGTCGTCCTCGGACAGGTCGCAGATCGCGATGAAGTCCTTGCGCTTGAGCTCCTCGATCAGCTCGTGGTCGCGGTCGAAGCCCGCCGGCGGGCGCTTGAGCGACTCGCCGCCGAGCCGGAAGCGCTCGGCGAAGCGCGGCGCCTCGACGACCGCGCGCCAGCGCTGCGGGCGGGTGGCGATCGCGGTCCGGATCGCGTGCAGCGTGTCGCGGTCGGGGTGCCAGACGCCGCAGGCCACGAACACGGTCCCCGGCTCGAGGTGCAGGTAGATCCCGGGCGCGTGCACGTCGCGCGTGCGCACGTGGCGGAACTGGATCCCGGTGTGGGTCTTGTAGGGCGACTTGTCCTTGGAGAAGCGCACGTCGCGGTAGATGCGAAACAGCGAGCCGCCGGTCGTGCGCGCGTCGGCGACCAGGTGGCGGCTGACGTCGCCCAGCCGCATGCCGACGTCCTCCACGAACGCCAGCGCGGGCTCCTGCACGTGCTCGACGTAGCGCGCCTTGTTGGCGGCGAACCACTCGCGGTCGTTGTTGGCCCGCAGCTCGCGCAGGAACGCGAACAGCTCGGGCGAGAACGAGGGTTCTTCGGTCATGTCTGCGCGACCCCTAGCGAGTTGGCCCCGAACGGTTTCGGCGTCGCCTGGTCGTAGTAGACGTCGAGCTCGCGGATCTCGAAGCCGGCGTCGCGGATCAGCTGCACGATCGGCCGGTTGAGGTTGCAGCCGCCGCAGACGCGCTTCTGCAGCGGGTTCAGGCGGTGCTGCCAGCGCTGCACGCGCTCGTCGGGGGCGAGGCCGTGCTCGAGGAAGTGCAGCGTCCCGCCCGGCCGCAGCACGCGCCGCAGCTCGCGCAGCGCGGCGGGGAGGTCCGGGATCGTGCACATCGTCCAGGTCGACAGCGCCGCGTCGAAGCTGTCGTCCGCGAACGGGAGCGACTGGCCGTCGAGGCCCGCGCGCTCGACGGGGACGGTGGCCGCCGCGAGCCGCTTGGCCGCGAGCTTCCAGCTCAGGTCGGCGGGCTCGACGGCGGCGACCCGCGTGACCGCGGGCGGGTAGTGCTCGACGTTCAGCCCGGAGCCGAAGCCGATCTCGACCACCTCGCCCGCGAGGCCGGCGCAGACGCGCCGGCGCTGCGGACGGGCGACCTTCGCGTTGCAGGCCGCGTCGACGATGCGGGGCAGGACGCGCTCACGGTAGAAACCCATGGCACGTCTAGCCTACGTCAGCCGCAGTGGCCGACCCAGGGGTTGGTGCCGACCTCGTGGCGCTTGCCGTTGAGCCAGAGGTAGCCGCTGGCGGCGATGCAGCGCCCGCGGGCGGACTTCTTGGTTGTGACCGGGCCCGCGTAGTACTTGTACTTGCCGACGTCGACGCCGTCGGTCTTGGCGTCGTAGTGGCAGGTCTTGTTGCCCGGCGTGCGCTCGGAGCAGATGCCGACCCAGACGCGGGTCTTGAGCGCCTTGCCCCAGGTCTTGCCGGCGTGGTTCATGCGGGCGCAGTTCTTGCCGGTCGAGGCGTCGTAGTAGACGGCCAGCTCGCCGACCTTCTTGCCGCCGACGTTGAGGTTGCGCTTCTCGATCAGCGAGCCGGGACAGCCGCCGGCCGCGGTGGCCGGGGCTGAGCCGCCGACCGCCAGGACGCCGGCGATGGCCGCGGCGATCAGGCCGGCCAGCGCGAGGACGCGCCGGGCGCGCAGATCGTGGATGTGCACGTTCGGGAGCATGCGTGCTCCTTTCGTGGTCGTGGGTCCGTCAGACGGCAGGCCAAGGCACAGCGTTTCCCCCTTGCCCGCCGGCCCGGCACGCTGGCGGAGGCACCTTGGCGGGACCTTGGGGTTTGCTTGGGGCGTTCCTCGCCCGCGGCCGGCGGGTAGGCCGCGAACAGCGATGCAGGGGACCCGGATCGCGGTGCTGGCGCTTGCCGTCGCGGCCCTCGCCGGTTGTGGCGACGACGAGATGACGATCGATCGGATCGGCCACCCTGACGCGCCCAAGACGCTGCGGCTGCAGATCAACGCCTCCTACTCGCCGCAGGCCCCGACGCCGTCGATCGCCGAGGGCTTCCGCGAGCTCTTCCTGAAGTGGTCGCGCGCGCACCCGGAGTGGCGGATCGACCTCAACATCATCGGTTCCAACGAGGGCACGACCGAGCAGGCGCGGCTGCTGGAGAAGGCGCGCATCGGCGAGGCGCCGGACTGCGCGAACGTGGACTCCTTCACGATCCCGCTGTTCATCGAGCAGGGCGTGCTCAAGCCGCTCGACGAGCACTTCACGCAAGCTCAGCTCGAGGACCTGTTCCCGCACGTGCGCGACGTGATGACGGGGCCCGACGGGCACGTCTACGCCTGGTGGTGGTCGACCGACCTGCGCGTGATCTACCGCCGCACGGACCTCGTCCCGGAGGCGCCCAGAACCTGGGACGAGCTGATCGAGGCCGCCAAACAGGCGCAGGAGCGCGACCCGAAGGTCGAAGGCTACCTCTTCAACGCCGGGCGCTGGGAGGCCACGACCTTCGACAACCTCGCGTACTTCTGGATGCAGGGCGGGCAGCTGCTCGGCGCCGAGGGCGAGCCCGTGTTCGCCAAGGGCCGCAACCGCAAGGCGATGCTCAACGTCTTCCGGCTGCTCAAGCGCACGGTCGACGAGCGCGTCACGCCCAGCCGCGTGACGACCTTCAACACCTACGACGAGTTCCTCACCGCCGCCCAGGGCGGGACGGCGGCGATGTTCCTCGGCGGCTCGTTCCAGTGGCCGCAGCTGAAGGAGAAGCTCGGCAAGGCGTTCGAGCAGTGGGACGTGTCCGAGATCCCCGGCCCACGCGCGGGGCAGACCGCGACGGGCACCGGCGGCTGGTCGGTGGCGGCGTTCAGCGACGACCCGGAGAAGGTCGCTGCCTGCATGGACATCGTGCGCACGATCTACGCCGGCGCGGGCAACGAGCTGACGGGCGAGCTGCCGACCTCGCAGCGCGCGTTCGAGACGCTCGAGGCCTTCCAGGAGCCGATCTTCGAGCGTTTCCGCCGCTACCTCGAGCACGCCCGGCCGCGGCCCGGGCTGTCGATCTACCCGTCGCTGTCGAACGAGCTGCAGGTCGCGATCGGCGGCGTGCTGACCGGGTCGGCGACGCCCGAGGAGGCGCTCGACACCGCGGGCAAGCGCGTCGAGCAGACCTACGAGCTGCTGTCGGGGGCCTGAGATGGCGGTCGCCGCGAGCCGCGTCGCCACCCGCCGCCCGGCCCGGACGCGCCCGCGGCTGCCCGAGCAGGTCGCGTGGCTGACGCCGCTGCTGGTGATCGCGACGCTGTTCTTCCTGTGGCCGGTGGTCAACGTCATCCGGCTCGCGTTCACGGACACGACCCTGCTGCGCGACGGCTACTCGTACACGCTGCAGACGTTCAGCCAGACGCTCACGGACCCGTCGCTGCCGCAGGTGCTGGGCGTGACCGCGATCTTCGTCGGCGCGTCCGTCGCCGGGCAGCTGCTGTTCGGGCTGGCGATCGCGCTGATCCTGCAGCGCGCGGTGGCGCGCCGGCTGCACGGCGCGGTGCTGGTGCGCAGCGTCGTCCTCTCCGCCTGGGTGATGCCGGGGATCCTGATCGGCGTGATCTGGCAGATCGTGCTCAACGAGGGGCCGTTCGGGCTGGTGAACTCCGCGCTGGCCGCCGTCGGCCTCGGCCCGGTCGCGTTCCTGTCGGACACCGACCTGGCGGTCGCCTCGGCCGTGACCGCGAACATCTGGCGCGGGACGGCGTTCACGATGCTGCTGCTCTACGCGGCGCTGCAGACCGTCAACGACGAGCTGCTGGACGCGGCCAAGGTCGACGGCGCGGGGCGGATGCGGACGCTCTGGCACGTGACGCTGCCGCAGATCCGCCCGGTGCTGCTGGTCAACGCGATCCTGATCACGATCGCGACGCTGAACACGTTCGACATGATCCTGGCGCTGACCGGCGGCGGGCCGGCGCAGGCGACCGAGGTGCTGGCCCTGCGCACGTACAACTCGGTGTTCGTGAACTTCAACCTCGCGAGCGGCTGCGTGTTCGCCGTGTTCCTGCTGGGCGCCAGCCTGCTGCTGACCGTGATCTACCGGCGCATCCTGCGGGAGGACGACGAGTGAGGGCGCGCAGCATCGACCGCCAGGCGCGCATCGACGACGCCTTCACCTACGCCGGGCTCGCGCTCGTGCTGGCCTTCTTCGGGCTGCCGCTGCTGTGGCTGATCTCGCTCTCGTTCCGCGACGCCGCCGAGGTCCTGGTCTCCACGATCAACCCGATCCCGGACAACCCGACGCTCGACAACTACAAGGAAGTGCTGAGCTCGGCGCAGTTCCCGCGCTTCCTGCTCAACTCGGCGGTGCTGTCGGCGATCGGCGCGTTCGGGGCGCTCGCGGTCGCCGCGCCCGCGGCCTACGCGTTCTCGCGCATCGACTTCCGCGGCCGCCGCGCGCTGATGCTGGCCGTGCTCGCGCTGCAGATGATCTCGCCGCTCGTGCTCGCGTTCCCGCTGTACCGGTACTTCGCGTCGCTGGGGATCCTCAACTCGCTGCCGGCGACCGGGCTGGTCTACATCGCGATCCTGATGCCGCTGGCCACCTGGATGCTCAAGGGCTTCTTCGACGGCATCCCGAAGGAGCTCGACGAGGCGGCGCTGATCGACGGCGCGTCGCGCGCGCGGGCGTTCCTGTCGGTCGTGCTGCCGATCGCGCGCTCCGGGCTGACCGCGGTGTTCGTGATCATGGCGCTGCTGGCGTGGGCGGAGTTCGTGATCCCGTACATCCTGCTGACGGGGCCGTCGCAGCTGCCGATCTCGGTCGGCATCCTCAACTTCCAGGGCACCTACGCCACCAACGCGACCGGGATCCTGGCCGCGGGCAGCGTGATCGCGGTGCTGCCGGCGGTGCTGCTGTTCGTCGTGCTGCAGCGCTTCATCGTCGGCGCGTTCATCGCCGGCGCCTTGAAGGGCTAAGTGGCCAACCTTTGCGTGCGGCGGCGGGTCTTGCCCTGCATGATCAAGCGCTCACTCGCCCTCCTCGCCGTCCTCGCCGCCGGGCTCGTCGCCACCGCGCCCGCCCAGGCCCAGACGCCGGTGCCGCAGCCCGGCCCGCAGGCCAACGGGATCATCGCGATCCTGATCGGGCTCGCGCAGGCGCCGTTCACGCCGCCGATCGGTTCCGACAAGGGCTCCTGACTGGTATAACCAGCGGCTGTGACTGGTACAACCAGTTCCGGCCGTCTGCACGCCTCGCTGCGGGCCGACATCCTCTCCGGGCGCCTGGAGCCCGGTGATGCGCTGCCGTCCGAGCGCCGGCTCAGCGAGGACTTCGGGCTCTCCCGGCACGTCGTGCGCGAGGCGCTCAAGCGCCTGCAGCAGGCCGGGCTCGTCGCGATCAGCCAGGGCGGCGCCACGCGCGTGCGCGACTGGCGCCATCACGGCGGGCTGGAGCTGCTGCTCGAGGGCGACGTGCCGGAGGAGCTCAACGCGCCGCGCGCGGCGATGGAGATGCGCGCGGCGATCGGCGCCGACGCGGCGCGGCTCGCCGCGCGGCGGGCGGACCCGGCGATGCGCGCGCTGATCGTCGCGCGGGCCGAGCAGCTCGCGGCCGTCTCGGATCTCGACGCCCGCAACGCCCACTACGAGGTGCTGTGGGACCTGGTCGTCGACGCGGCCGACAACATCGCCTACCGGCTCGCGCTGACGACGCTGGTCGAGCGCCAGCGGGTCGCCCTGGTCGACGCGGGCACGGTCGCCGCCGAGCTGCGCGACACGGACGCGATCCGCGCGCTGGCCGCGGCGATCGCCGAGGGGCGGTCCGACGACGCGCACGCGCTCGCGCGCGAGCTGCTGGAGCGCTCCTGTGGCTGAGGTCCTCTACTACGCGATCCCGTTCTTCGTGCTGCTGCTGATCGCGGAGTACGCGGCCTACCGCCACCTCGACCACCCGGACGAGGTCGGCTACGACCTGCGCGACACCGGCACGTCGCTGGCGATGGGGATCGGCAACGTGACGATCAACGTCGGCTGGAAGCTGGTGGTGGTGACGATCTACGCCGCCGCGTACGAGCTCACGCCGCTGCGGCTGGACCCGGGGAACCCGCTCACGTGGGTGCTGCTGTTCTTCGCCGACGACCTCGCCTACTACGTCTTCCACCGCGTCTCGCACGAGTCGCGGTTCTTCTGGGCCAGCCACGTCGTGCACCACTCCTCGCAGCACTTCAACCTCTCGACCGCGCTGCGCCAGACGTGGGTGCCGATGACCTACTTCCCGTTCTGGCTGCCGCTGCCGCTGCTCGGCTTCCCGGTCTGGATGGTGCTGCTCGCCCAGGCCTGGTCGTTGATCTACCAGTTCTGGATCCACACGGAGCGGATCAAGCGGCTGCCGCGGTGGGTCGAGCGTGTGTTCAACACGCCGTCGCACCACCGCGTCCACCACGGCTCCAACCATCAGTACCTGGACAAGAACTACGGCGGGATCCTGATCATCTGGGACCGGCTGTTCGGGACCTGGGAGCCCGAGGACGAGCGCGTCCGCTACGGGCTGACCAAGCAGCTGGACACGTTCAACCCGGTCCAGGTCGCGTTCCACGAGTACGTCGCGCTCGCCCGCGACGTCCGCCGGGCCCGCGGCCTGCGGACGAAGGCCCAGGTGCTGCTGCGCGGGCCCGGCTGGACGCCGTCAGAGCGGGGGGTTGCGGGCGGGTCGCTCGAGTCGCCAGCGCAGCGGGGCGGCGGCGTCTAGCCGGACGGCCCGCTCGACCTGCAGCTCGACGGCGCGGCGCGGCTCCCACACGATCCGGGCTTGGCCGGACAGGTAGAGCGTCGTGCCGTCGTCGGGGTCGACGACCGTCAGCCCGCACGCGGGGTCGACCGCGAGGTTGCCGAGCGTGTTGAAGAGCGCGTTGCCCTGGTAGTCCGGCCAGCGCACGGTGTCGCCCTCGACGGTGAGGAAGCCGGGGCGGCCGCCGCGGTGCGAGACGTCGGCGCCGTCCGGGCCGCGGGTGGCGACGAACGCCGTGTCCGCCGCGCCGAGCAGCTTCGCGTCCAGCCGGTGCTCGATGCGTGCTGCGGCGGGCGTGCGCGGCTCGGCGTGGCGGGTGGCGATGTACTTGGGGCAGTTGGAGTAGACGCCGTCGACGAGGATCTCGAAGCCGCGGTCGAGCGAGGTGGCGTAACCGTTGACACGCATCCGCCGGCGCGTCGCGGGCTCGAGCGCGAGCCCGCCGACCAGGCCCGCGATCGTCGGCAGCGGGTCGCCGGGCAGCGGGTCGGCGAGGACGCGCACGGTCTGGGCGTCCGGCGTGTCGATCGTGCCGTAGCGGACGCTCGCCCACATCCGTCCGTCGTGGTCGGTCGCGCCGACCACGAACCACGGCTGCTCGGCCAGGAACCGGCGCGCGACCTCGGGCAGCTCGTCGGCCGGCTCGCCGACCGCGGGCGTCACCCCCGCGCGCTCGCGCACCGCCAGCTCGCCGGCGTGCCAGCCCACTAGAAGAACCCGCAGGTCGGGGCGGCGCCGCTCGGCGCGCTGCCGTGCACGCCCGCGCCGGTGAAGATCTCCAGGCGGATCCCGTCGGGGTCCTCGAAGAAGATCCCGCCGCTCGACGCCCCCTCGCCGTGCGGGACGATCCCGTCGTGGTGCAGCCGCACCCCCGCGGCCCGCACGCGCTCCTCGGCCGCGCGCACCTCGTCGACCGAGCCGACCTCGAACGACAGGTGGTGCAGCCCGGGCCGGTCGGTCGCGAACGCGCCGTCGCTCTGGCGCCAGAGCGTCAGCACGAGCCGCTCCTCATCGCCGAGGAAGGCGAACCCGTCGCCGCGCTGCTTGACATCGAAGCCGAACACCTGGGCGTAGAAGTCGACGGAACGATCGAGATCGGCGACGTTGAGCCCCACGTGGCCGGTGGCGAATGCGGTCATGCTCACCACCATAACGAGAGTCACCGGTTAAATCAAAGTTACCGGTGACAAGCGGGCGCGAGCCTCCCGAAGGCTCGGCGGTCAGCGTCGCCGGAGCCGGCCGTGCCGGAGCGCCTTCTCGCGGTTGCCGCAGGCGCTCATCGAGCACCAGCGGCGCTGGCCGGCGCGCGAGACGTCGAGGAACCAGAGCACGCAGTCCGGGTTCGCGCACTTGCGGACGCGGTGCGCGCGGGCCTCGAGCAGCTCGACGAGCGAGGCGGCGCACAGCCACGGCACGCGCCACGCCGGCGCCGAGTCGATCTCGAACGAGACGCCTTCGGCGGACAGCAACGGCCGCCGCGCGCCCCGGGCGAGCACGTCGTTGACCGGCTCGAAGGCCCCGCCGCCCGCGTATGTGCGGAGCGCCTCACGCGTCCGCACCAGCGCGCGGCGGGCGCGCGGGTCGACCGGCGCGTCCAGCTCGTGCAGGTCCAGCCACAGCCGCATGCCCGCCTCGTCAGCCAGCAGGTCGTGCTCGACGCCGTCGTCGATCCAGTACGTGTTCAGCAGGTCCAGCGGCAGCGGCTCGCCGGTCAGCGGACGGGGATCCATTACCTCACCAGCATAGGTCGCCAATCCGGTGAGG
>Ga0182742_1003710_pt1 | contig 14596 bp, 13 predicted proteins | sample eDN5th37CBELigMG_FD_128880 | JGI IMG/M metagenome (GOLD analysis project Ga0182742, IMG submission 128880) | Enriched Miracle-Growth compost microbial communities from Emeryville, California, USA - eDNA 5th pass 37_C BE-Lig MG (version 2)... ... | reverse complement strand
TGAGAAAGAGACATTTTCCTTACAAACTATTATGGAGAACATATATAAAACTTGGGAGGAAATAAAAAAGATCAGAACGAATAGCAATTTTAGTAGCACTACTGTTAGATTGAATGTTAGACAGTACAAAAGGTAACCGTTTTTATATTGAAATTTTCTGATTTGAAATAGTGAGGAATATACTAATGAATTCGAACTCTTCCTAAGCCAACAAGAATATTCCAAAGCTTCTGATTTTAATGGCAGAGTACTTCCTTATCACGAAAGAAGCAGAAGGCAACGTATAGCTCAATTCAAAGTTTGGGTTGCCATTTACATCAATGGTGTTTACGTTGGTCGCACGAAAAAGATTTTCCTTGAATGGCCTAGCTTTGAGGTCAATTTCCTTGAAAAATTCCAGATTTATCTTTTCAGAAAACCCGCAACCATTGAGTTTAAAATTTACATGGGAACAATGAGATCGATTTTAGTTGACACTATAGCAATAGATATCCCTGGTGAAAATGCGAATACATTGACAAGTTCATCAACGATCTATAGAGAAAAATCTTTTGCAAAGAGGATTCAGAGCCAAGCATCAACTACAAAAACTCCAGTTAAACAACTTCCAGCAAACAATAATTCTCAGCCTGATGTTTCCAAGCCAGGATCCTCTCCAGCAAAGGACCCAAAAAATACTGATGAAGCTCAAAAGAGCCCGATTGCTGGTAATCCGAATGGAGGATCTCCTGTGAAAGAAAACCAATTAAGCAATACTGAGGCAGAAGATCTTTCAAAGAGTCCAATTGCAGGAATAATATTTTATAAGGCTGAATGGTTTGGATATGGAACAAGCCTTCCACCACCAACCATAGAAAAATTTGGAGGCAAAAAACAAGAAGGAATTAAAGTGAAGAATTATTATGAACAATCTTTGGAAAATTTGGTGGATGTTAATGATCCAAGAAATGAATTGGCTATTCAACAATTAAAGAAGTTAAAGAATCAGCAGATCCAGGAAGTGTTGAAAAGAGATGCTATGATGCCTTTTAGCGAGATCGAGTCATTGAGGCATAGGCTTTATAAACTCAAATTCCAAAAAATTGATTTGGCAATGAAGAGAATACCTCTTACTGAAGAGGAAATTTGGAAAAACAATGACTTTATGCGATTTATCACAGTAATATTGATAATTTAAATTTAGAATAACTTTTTAGGAATATGAAAGAGAGTTACAAGAGCTTGAAAATGAAGGGGAATATCAATCTGTTCCATTATTGAAAGAAAATCTTTTGGATATTGATAAATTCCCATATGTAATTCATCTAAATAACTTTGTTTAATAATTTTATTAGTCTCTAGAAACTAGGAAAAGGCTGGTGAAATATCGAAAGAGATTATATGTAAGACAACAAGAAATTCAAAGTCAAAAATTGAGAGATGTTGGGAATATATTATCATTAAAATCAGTTGTAAATGAATTTTATTTTGAAGAAGGAATAAACCCAATCAACGAATTTTTTAAGTCAGTCTTTGCTCAAAGAGGAAAACTCAGGCCTGTTCGTAAAACTCAAGCCAAAGTCAAAGCTGAAAGAACCGAAAAAGCAGATATTCTCGTTCACATTATCAAAGGAAAAGATATCCCAGCCAGAGCAAAAGCCGCAGGTCAAGTGAAAGCTTTCCGTGAGCAAGCTTTGATTCCTGCTTTTCAGCCAAGCTATTCACCTCGAGGATTTAATAGCGGTTATCCATATCCTGGTTATTCGAACTATCCAAATTATCCTGCCAATCCTGGACAAGGTCTTCCACAACCAAACGAATTTGGTTATTCAAACTATCCAAGCGGAGGATTAAATTATCCAGGTCCAAGTCCGGGACAAGAAGGATACCCTCCTGATGGAAGAGGCTTGAGATCACCGGGAAGGGACCAATCTGCTCATGACATTGTTCCTGGTTATTATCCTGGATATTCTCCTCCACGAGGAGGACTTGTAAATTATTCTATTTTTCCATCAATAATCTCTAAAGGATCCATATGGTAATGATATGAATGCACAATACAGAAGTGGGCAGTTAGGTACAGATAACTTGGCTGTGCGACAAGCAATGTCAGGCCATTTTGATACTAGGATGGCTATTCAAGGAGGAATGCGTAAGTTTTGACATAGTTCATTTTTTAATTATTAATTTTCTTTGAGTTTGACTTATTAATATTTTATAGCAAATGAGAACCTTTTAGTTGAAAGAGTGCTTCCTTTCCTCGAAATAAAACTTCACGATCCTGAAAAAGGAACCCTCTACACTGTTAAAACTGAAACCTTTGAAGGAACCTATCCAGAATGGAATGACAACCTAGTTATTCCTCTTAAGATACATAAAGAAGATTTTGATTATGATATGACAACTAATCCTCAAAACACTCAAGCTGTTGTTTATTTCAATTTATTCGATCTTGTGAGCAGTGTCAATAAAAACAAAGAATCAACGAATAGATACAACGTTCTTATTGAGAAAAGGTATCTTGGATCGTTTTCAATTCCTCTTGCTACACTTTTCCAATATCCTCAGCAAAATGCCGCAGTTTATAAAATTGAAAGACCTCTTTTCTTGTTTGGTTATTTTAACATGAAGCCTGTATTTTCTACAGATATACAAATTTCCAGTCTTGTCGCTGATCCGTTCACTCCCAGTTATGTAACATTATCATTAACAATAGATCCTCCCCTTGATATGCCTACTAAAAACGTCGCTGATTATTACAGTGGAGCTGAAAATCCACAACTGCTTCTAAACGGAACAAACTGGTTAAAGAACCTAAAGAAAAATAATAGATACGCAAATAGGAACATCAAATTATGGGGAACCGGCATTAACAAAATGGCTCAACTTGAATCAAGGTTTATTCCAAGGTACCTTACTCCTTTGGTTCCACCCATTGATGTAATTGATGAAAACTCATACACTAAAGCAGCAAGATATGTGTCTTTAATTCCTACCAGGAATGATACATTCTACTTTAAAGATTTACCTGATCTCTGGGCAACATGCCAAGAGTTTTTGGATATTCAAGCAGGAGGTCATGAGGAGCATGCAATACTTTTATGCAATTACTTCACATATATTGATCAGCAATTAAAGAAGGATGATATTAAAAACTATCTTCTTTTAGGAAAAGGTAAAATACTTGTATTGAATTTATTAACTTTTATTAGCTGTTCCAGAAGGTGAGACTGTTTATGTGTTAAGGAGAAATATTAAAACAAATGATATTGAAATTTGGAATGCTAATCATGGAGATCCATACTTCTTCAAGAGAAACATGCAATCTTTTAACTGCTTCTATCTTTTCCATTTGAATCGTACTTCGATGCTTGATAGAGAAGTGTCAGATAGTGAGTATCCATTGCAAGAAATTGGTACCTTTCGAATAAACCAAACTTTGTTAATATTTGGAAGGATGTGTTATCAGTAATGAGAATGTTTGGGTAAATATACAAGAAGATGTGACCCCAAGTCATGTGATCTTTGATATCGAGAATAAAAACCATTGGTTACCATTTTTAGGGTACATTTCTATTTTTGGGGATGAAAATTCTGAAATTTATTTAGCGAGAAGAGCTTTGCAAGATACTTCCCCACAAAACAAATTGAAACAATTCAACCAGAACTCAAGTATGAAAAAACTCCAACGGAATTTGTCCAAAGACTTGAAAAGAAAATTCAAAGTGAGATTGCTAAAAGGTAAAAAATTAATTTTGTCCGTGACTCACCCAAACAAGAATTGAGCAAGAGAGAAGCTCATTAGAAAATGGAAAAAGAGCCTATAGAACAAAATGGGAAAGAAGATTTGGAGACAGATTAAGGAATATTTTATTAACATCTTTCGAATCCTTCAAATATAGAACAAGGACAACAGGAACCAAGGTAACACTCTTCTTTAAATCATAAACTTATCAATATTAGTCCAACATGGCAGAAGTACAAAATATAGCCAAATCTAAGGAAGATATCGATCAAATCAAGGACGTAAGTACTTCATTGAACGCCTGTTTAATTCTTATTAGGATATTTTGAATGAAGTTCCTGAAGGAGGAGATATCTATGGATTCCCTCTAAATATGCCATACACAAATATTGATAAAATTTGGCAAGAAGTGAAAAATACTGACATACACAATATACAAAATGATGATGTTGAATATGTCCTGGCTGTTGGAGTTTATGCATATGATCATTTTGTACTGTCAGTTTGGATTTTTGTGGGAGTTATATTTAATAAACCCATTAAAGCTCGTTAAAGATATTGAAAGACATAGAGAATTTGTAAATATCATTAGACATCTTTATCTTTTAGAATATGTTTTTGTACTGGAAACACTATTTTTGAATATATTTTTATAACAATAAAGAAATTTCACATTTTATCTCTAATAAACTCGTGCTTTTGAGAAGATCTTTTCTTTTAAATCTAAAAAGGAAAAGGTTGATTTTTATGTGTCTTTTAATGCTATTTTTTTAAGAAACTTTTTTATCGGTTTGGATATTCTTTTTTGTTAACAAAAAAGTAACGGTACGTTATGATATCACAGCTTCTATTATTTTATTCAAAACAAATAAAGAGAAAGTCAAATAATCTCAAAATTTTAAATAAGAACTTAGAAACATGGTAAAAACAACTTAATCACTGTTCTCTTAATCATATAAGGCCCACCATGCAGAATTTAACGCAGACGAACTCTTAAAGAGTCTTGCTGAAAGACCAGGTGTAAAAGGATATTTAGTTTATAATCAAGATGGTTGGAAAATTATCTAAACTTCACTTATTTTTTCAAGGTGTTCCTATAAAAATGCATAATAATATCAAGGCTGAGGAAGCTATCCATTATGCTGCCTTGTTTTCCGAATTATGGAATGCTTCAAAAAAGATCGTCACAAAGGGATCTGATGTATTAGATACTCGTCAACCATGTTTAACATAATTAGAATATAGTCGAAGTTATTAGATTAAGGACTGCTCATCAAACGGAATTTATTGTTTCACAACGTAAATGGATTTTATGAACTTAGTTTAATTGAATTCTTTGAATAGTGGATAATTACACTCTCGTGTGTGAACAATATTGTGGCCCAGTTATCAAAGAAAAAGCACCAGTTGGAGGAGTGCCACCAGCTGAAGCTAAAGAAGGAGACAAAAAAGCGTAAAAAAATATTTCTGTCTTTTTGTCAAATAAATAATTAGTGCACCAGAAGCTGCATAATGAATAGATATCCAGAACTTATTTTGTACAGCTTCATTATGTTGCATTAAAGGTATGAGGCCGTATCAGCAAATATTTAGTATGCTTTGCATAAAAATTGAACTTTTTATTTTTGCATCTCACTACTAATCACAAAAAGTCTAAAACAATAAAGGGAAAACCCTTCCAAATTCCTGCTTATATAATGTGGATTTGAAGCATATTGAAGTTATTATTTGAATCTAAATATAAAGGAATTTTTTTGGAAGTGATAAACATTCTCGTTTATGACTGAGCCCAATATTTTCAGAGAACCAATTAAGTTTCATTTCTCTAACAGTCTAACTTCCAAAATGAAACTTTTTGAACTTATTTCTTCCATTGCAAAATTGGTAAAAAATAAGCAATTGAACGACTTGTTTAATTTTTTTCTATTTTTTTAAAGTTCTCCAAAAAATTTTGATATTCTAAGTTTAAAAGCTCGTCATATAAGCGTATAAATTCATTATTAATTAAAAGCAAACTTGCACTTTTTAACAAGTAGTTTCACAAGTTTCGTCCTCAATTAATAGCAGAATATTAAATGATAAGAACTCAGGGTGATGAAGAGAGTTTTTCGTATTCAAAAGAAGTCCAGATACACAGTTCAAAAGTAAATAAAAAGAATGATTCAATAAACACCCCGTATGGAGTAATTTCTACAAAAACTATGCATCGTCAAGTTAACTCTGGGGAAACAATCAAGCCAAATCAACCTTATAAGAGAGCAAATAGTCCTGTTTCTTCGCTTCAGTACTATCCTGCACTTCGTTACCGCGCAATACCACAAGGAAAATTAGCTAAATTTCAGAGATATACCGAAAATAAACGAAAACATACTCCAAATAAAATGACTTTGGCAGAAAATTTTGAGAATAATGAAAAAATGAATAAACATGCATCAAAGCCAATAGAAGATCAATTAGATGATGTGTAATATTTTGTTTTATCTCTAAATATAATTGTATAGCCAAAAACAAAGTCTAAGAAAAAGTTTGCCTCAAAACAATCGTCCCAATGAACAAGCAGTAAATGCAACAAGAGATTTTCTAAAGGCAAAATATCAAGAGAAGGAGTATAGAACAACTGCCACCTCAATGAATTCAACACAGCAAATAGCAACTCAGCAAACTCCTGTAAAAACGCTAGAAAGACTAAGTTTCAGTTCTCTTGAGGAAACCCCAAAAAAAATTGCTACAGAAGCTTCCTCAAAAGCTCGGCTAAATAATCAAACAAATTATCAAAGATCTACACCAGACAAAGAAAAGAAAAAGTCTCTTAATTCTCATGGATCAACGTATTTTATTCTATAACTATTTGTTAAGAAGTCCCTAGAGATAAAATTCTTCTAAGAGCGACCTCAAAACAGAATGCCACTGAAGTTCACATATTAAATAACCCTTCAAAGGAAATTAGAAATTTCTCTCAAGCAGAATCAAAAATTGTTGCTCCAAAAAATCATCTTCGTGAGGTGCTAGTAAATGCTTTGAAGAAGAATGCCAGCTCTGATTCTCCTTTAAAGAAAAAAGATAACGCATTTAGTCCAATTATTAAACTTTTACTTGAGCGCTCAGAAACTCCAGTCTTAAATTCCGATAAAAAGAGTAAAAATGGAAATAGATCACCTTTCCTAAGCTCTAAAAGCAAAAAAGATGCTTCTTCAGCTTCCCCGTCAAAAAAACCAAACAGTGAGCATTATGAAAAGCCTAAGAACACAGAGCATAAACCAGAAGCTCTAGCTAATATCTCTCGAAAACCAACACCCCTGTCTATCTACCTCTCTGAAGAGGAAAAGACTCAATATGGAGACCGTTCTTTGCCTGATTATGAAAAGATAGAGTTAATAGGAAAGTAATAAATTGAGGTATTTATTTTTTTAATTTTATATAGAGGAGGCTTTGCTTTAGTCTGGCTTGGAAAATGTAAAAATACAGGCAAAAAAGTAGCAATAAAGCAGATGACAAAAACAGGAGGAGGGGATGCAAAAAGAAATGATATTTATTATGGTCAACTCTTGTTTAAAGAAGGAGGAGAACCCAGAGAAGAATTCAAGAGCTATCCTGGTAACTGATAATTTGTGATTCGTAAAAATTATGTTTAGGAATTAGACATATAGCTGCTTTCTTTGATTATAAAACAACAAAATATGACGACTGGCATGTTTCTGAGTTATGTGGAAAAACTCTTTCAAGTCTTTTATTTGATATTAAAGGGGAGTTTTACAAAGGAGAAAGAGTTTATGGAGTAAATTTTATTATAACAATTCAAGTAATCATTTTAGGTAAAACACTTAGGACTGCATAATCAATTCAGACAAGACGGTCGCACTTTAAAAGTCTTTGTTAAGAAGTTCGCAGAAACTCTTGATTTATTCAGCAATTATTATATTGTACACAGTGATATAAAGCCTGATAATATCTTGATCAGCTCTGAGCCTGGCTCAGCGTCGTTGAATATAAAAATCATCGATTTTGGTTCGGCTTATAATTGGGGAGATAGTGGTAGCCTTCGAATGGCAACTCCAGAATATATGCCTCCTGAATTCCTAAACCTCCTTGCTATAAAAAATGCTTCAAGTAATTCAATAGAACAACTTGCTGAGATTAGTAATCCTTGGTCAGTTGATATCTGGAGCTTTGGAGCTATATTATTGGAAATTATTACAGGAATTCCTCTTTGGATTCCTCTTAAATGTAAACTTGAAAACAAATCAAAAACATTATTGAAGTATGGGCTTTTTGCTGTGAAGGGTAGAGATTATGATAAAATTTACCTGAAACAGAAAGCTTTTGTAGAAAATATAAATGAAATTTTGTCAACATATTTACAAAAATGGTGTGATTCAAAAGAGCTAAGTGATTTATTGTTTCAGATGTTGAGATGGGATCCCAAGCTGAGGATTTCTCCTTCCACAATACTTAAGCATCCTTATTTAGAAGGAGTATAACAGCCAAATCAAACGCTTGCATAAATAGCTTGCTTATATTGGTTTCTTTTTTGTATGAAATTGTATATTACTCCATAATTCATTTGTACATTATAATTTTGGAAGTAATCAACTTTTTTTTTTAAGTGAAGAAATATGTAAAGTAAATACAGCCTTTTTGTTTGAGGGTATTTTTTTACAAGTTATGATAATAAAGAAAAAAGAAGAATGAAATAAATTCCCAGAGATCAAATCGAAAATATCAAGCAATAGATGAAATTTTTTAAAATAACAAGGAACGGATTCAATTTATGAAGTTCAAACCTTCAGCTTCTTGTTTTTTTCCCTTTTTTAGTTGTTTTTTTTTCCTAAATATTTGGATCCCTTGGTTGTAGGACTCGAGTATTCGAGGACTTTGAGAATTTTCTTCCATGCGAGTTTTCTTTCATTTCGACGGATTTTACTTTGAGAATCCTTTTCAGATAATTTTGTGTTTTTTTTGCTTCTCTAAGTGTCATTAAACTCTCTGAAGAAGTTTTCAAAATATTCTCAAAGAAATCTATTGCGGGAAAATATTTCATATCAGATAGGATTCCACAAATAAATATTTTCAGCAATTGGCTTTCATAACTACTCTTGTTTAGTTTCAAAAATATGCTAATGAGGCCTTGAGGTACAATTTCATAATATGCTATGATCTCTAAAATTGCAGATTTATGCATAATGAAATGGTCATGTTCTTTTGCTCTTTTAACGCTTTCTTGGAGAATATACCAAGGAAATGCTTCTTTGTTTCCAAGTCCGTAAAAAGTTCCAAAAACATGGTCAACGATTTGGAAATACAAAGCTTTTAATCCAAATACAATTTTAACTTTATCACAAAAGCAAGTTTTTTCAGAAATAACTTGATCTTTTGAAATTCCGATTTCTGTGTTACAAACTTCTAAATTAAAATTATGTTCAAATTTTAGCTTTTTATAACGTGCCTCAAAATCCAACTCAAGGGTTTGAAAAGCATTTGTACTATTTTTTGTCTTTAATGATGGATGACGTACAAGAATCTGACTATATTCTTCAGTTTTCTTTGCCTTTTGATCAAAGGGAATATCCGTTGTATAATTATCAGCAGCGACTTTTACGTTTTCGCATATTTCATTATAAAGATCTCTTGCACTTTCAGCATCCTCAGCTGATGAAACGCTGTTTGTTTCTGTTTCTGGACATATCTCAAAAGAATCATCTTCAAAATCTCTTCCTTTAAATATCATCCCTGAACCCATAAGAGGGGCACAAAAGTTAAGTTTGGTGCCGTGATAGGAGGTATCACGGGCATCTCTTCCATAAAAAGAAGTTTCTCCAAATTTATTCTTAGATGCATTCTTTATTTCTTTAGTACTATCAAGATTTTTTAAGTTAGAAGGAGTTAAACTTTCTTGTTGGTTGTCTTTTTTAAAGAGTACATTTTTATGAATCCAAGATTTCTCATATTTTTGTAGTAACTTTAATGTGACTCCACTCTTTTTAATAACCATTTTAGGGGTGTATCCGTTGGTACTTTTCTTAAAGACATCAGCATCTGCTTCTCCTAAAAGAGTCACAAGTTCAGGAGAGTCTGAATAAGCGGCAATATGCAGTGGAGTCCATTTATAACCTCCTCCTCTTTTATTAATATTGAAAGTTTCATCTCTTCCATGAATTTCTTTTACTTCGAAATTATAAGAAGTAATCCATTTCAAAGCTTTACTATCTCTCTTTCTTGCTACAATATGAAGAGGAGTCCAATTTTCCCTATTTTTGGCATTTGGATTTGCTCCATGTTCAAGTAAGTTTTGCATGATATGAGAAGCTTTAGTATATCCTTCAACCATAAGCATCATTGCATAATGTAATGGAGTATTTCCTTTATTATCAATTCGGTTTGGATCTTCTCCTTCTTTTAGAATATCTTTTAAGGCACCTATATTTAACCTTTTTGCTGCTATGTGGATAGGATTTCCACTACGATTTCCGCTTGTCAAAGCATTAGCTCCATTTTTCAAGAGAAAATATACAGACTTGCTTTTATCATTTAGTAAACTCGCACAGAGAGGAGTCACACCATCTTCGTCTTGAGCTTCTAATAAGTCTGGATAATCACGAATTAAAAGCTTCATAACGTTTATATCTTCGTATATACATGCAAGATGCAAAATTGTTTGTTTCTGTCTGTTTATACATCGAAAGTTAACAGGATGTATTGAAAATAAATTAACGAATTCCTGAAAAGAGATGCCCTTTAAATTATTATTATGTAATTCAGAGAGCTTGTTTTTCAGTTTCTTGAGATAATGTTGCCCATCTTTTCCTTTCTGACCTTGTCGCAAAGGAGGGTTTGCATATTTAAACCATTCAAAGTAAAACTCATTAAGTGATGTTAGTTCTCGAAATTCACAAGGAAGATGCGTTACTCTGTTTTGTAACAAATTCAGAGTTTTTAGATTTTTAAGTCCTATTATTTCTTTAGAAAAGTCATCAATAACGTTAGATTCAAGATTTAAGTCAGTTAAGTGCTGAAGTTTTCCCAAATTAGGAGGCAATCTCTGAATCAAGTTATATGAAATTGAAATTCCTTCAAGATGAAAAAGCTTAACAATATCGCTTGGTAAATATTTGATTCTGTTGTGGTCCATTCTTAGAATGCGAAGAGGATTTATTAGAAGAATCTCCATAGGAAAATGTTCAAATTTATTCCTTGAAATATCGAGAACGGTTAAAATTGTTTGCTTTTGCATGATTTCTTGAGGAATTGAAGTGAGGGATTTGTCGATGCAGGTCATAGAATAGTTTTTTCCTAACTTTGGAGTCGACTGATTAGAATTTTTTCGTTTCTCTAGAGAAGAAGAACGACGAATGTGGTGTGGAGCATTAATATTAGAAGAATTAGATCGAGCGGAATTAAGAGTATTGCGGCTAGTGTTTATTGTGTTATTATGTGTCAAATAAGATGCATCTGATATTCTTGTATGATAGGTGACGAATTTGGCAATATTCAGATCAAATCCAAAGTTGTTAAACTCATTGATTCCAGTATCAAGACCATCTATCATCAGGATTTAGAAAATAAAGTATTCAAATTCTAATTAATCGTTAATAGAATAAATTCTCTGAGCGGCTTTGTTAATAAGAAAAATAAAATTTTAGACTTAATGAAAGAATATAAAGTCTATCAATTCCAATACATCTAATCATTAATGATTGACTGTCCTTTTCTGACATTTTTCAACTAAAATATTGTTGTATTTTATAAGTCTAGAAAACAATTGATAGACATTTTCTCTTTAGCAACATCAAAAATTTTTTTATTAATATTTCAATAAAGAAATCGCAAAATATTTTACTTTACTATTTGTTTATCGAAGAACGTCATATTCTGGAGCATGAAACTTATAATGTGAAAATCTATTATTTGATTTTTCTTTTTTGTTTTCATTGAACCCAAACTCTTTTTTTTTTGAAATGAAGATTTCATTCCAGTAAAAAAATAATATTCTTCTCGTTTAAATCTACTCAGTCACAACAACTACATAATATAACTTTAAAAAGGGGAAGATTTCAGTGGGATTCTAGGCTATATCATAAATAACATATATCAAATTCCATCAATACACTTAGGCTCCTGAAAGAATAAAATAAAATTCCAAGCTTAAAACTGCAACTCCTCTGAGATAAAAAAAAGTCTGTTAGAAACACTAATTATGGAAAAAACTGAAAATTTTCCTCTCTTTTCAAATGGGGAAGGAAGGAAGGAAAAGGAAAGATTTAAAAATGTAAGTATTTAATTCTGAGAAGATTTTGTTACAAAAAAATTTCTTCTGTTGGAATCTTCTGCGACTGACATCACCTCGGCTTTTTCCTTTAGAAAACAATGGATCCTTTCAAGTCCTAAAGAACCTCCAAGGCGGGAAATGAAAAATTAATATTGCACTTGATTCAATTAATACTTCAAAATTGAATTTTATTCTTCCTGTATTCCTTTTTTAATTGATTATTTTGACATCCAGGAATATTCACAGAGTTGATTAAGATTAAGCTTTTAACTTGAGATCAGAACCCTTAAAATGTTTTTTTGGGGGAGTTTTATTTTATTTTTTTACTTTTGAGCAACTTCATGACAAATCTAGATAATGCACAGTAACAATGGTTTCTGAGGTTCAAATCAATAGTTTTGGATTACTTCTCAAATTAAACTCCCTAAGATGAAAATTTCTATTTAATTTTCCAAATATATCTTTTTCTCCGCTTTTTTAGTAGAAAATTCCGTTCCCTCTTCAGAATTCAAGATCATTTTTTAACGCCTGACTAGAATTGTTTAAAAATTCTTCACTTGTTTTTACAAATAGATCAGCTAATTTTTGTCAATATAGGACATATGATGATCCTCAATTAATGAAGGTAGTTCGATTAAATAAAATAGTCAATTTAGTTATCTCTTTATTTCTGTAACTATTTTCAACAAAATCGATATAATGAAAGAAGTGCATTAATTTGATATTGATCAAAAGTCTTAGGAGGGAGAAATGATACTTTAAATAAATTAGGCTTGCAATTTTCTAATTCTGATACTTTTGACCTATGACCCAAATCCATTTTTAATTAAACCTTACGAATTTACAGGACTATTTATCTTAATGAGTTCCAGTACTGAAATTTATAAATAACATTTTTTAATGGAAGCGTTAGTTCTAACTCAACAAAAAGATTTCCCTCAGCCCCAAGTTTCATCTCCTCAAGCTTCGTGTCGGATGTCTACTTCAAGTACAAATCCCTCTGACTCTTCTATTTTGTCCCAAAAGCCAAAAATGTAGCAAAAATCTCTAATCCTTTCTAACCTTCTTAGTGAAACACAACCTCTTCCTGTTAACGAAGAATCTAGAGAGAAAAGGACATGTTTAAATTGGATTGCAGCTATAGCCTTTATTAAATTTGATATTGATAGAGGAAATGTTGTTGAAGGGATCTATCCATCTGAAATTCTTTCTAAAAACGAGCAAAAAACTCTAAGTTTGCTTTCTTTTCCTGACTCAAACTCGTTCAGTGCAGAAGGATCTATGAAGTTTGTTTTTAGATTGAAAAGAGGTAAAAATAAAAATTGTGGGTCCCTGAATTGATAAAGATAATACACATTCTGACAGTTGCTTTAATTCGCTTTATGGATATGTGTACTTTAGACAACAAAAGGATCCAGCCAATCCCAGAGGATTTTCGCAGAAATCTCTTGTGATCCTTTCAACTTTACCTCTTTGTCATTTTTTTAAAAACACTCTGGACATTCTGAGCAGTCAGTACTTTGATCATCAAGGGAATTTCACTGATAATGAACAATTCCTCAAGGTATTACCTTAATTAGAGACTTATCGTGAATTTGTATAGAGTAATTATAATTTTATTCAGAATGAATGGCCAAAGCCTCAACCTGGAGTTCAATATGAAGTTACGCTTTATGGAAAGAAGCTAATAGTAATAAAAAAAAAAAATACTTTTAAAACTCAATATTGAAGGTTAACATCCCAAGAAACATCTTTGAATCAAAGTATATTGATAATATGAAGAGAAACACTCGGAATGAAAAAATACCAAAAGAAGAAAAATCATTTGAAAAGGAGGATCCTTCAAGGAATGGAGAGGCAAAATCAGGAGGTGAAAGTGAAGAAGAAGATATTAAAGAAAATCCAGAAAAAGCAGAAAATCAACTTTCTACAATGCTCAATGGATTCAATGTTCAAGAAAAAGGCTGCTTTCAAGATATTAATCTCTACAAGATATTTAAAGGAAATAAACTCCCAGAATTGTGGAAATTGTGGGAAATTGTTCTTACAAATCAGCCTTTAATGCTTGTTTCAGATTTACCCTCAGAATGTAGGTATCTAACGAATACTAAATAAAAGACGCTAATTTATTTAGTGAAGCTGTACTAGGATTGATCTCAACAATTTATCCTTTGGAATATCAAACCGAATATAAGCCATATTTTACAATATATGACCCAGATTACAGAGAAATTCAAGATTTATACGATAAGAAAATTGCAAAATGTGCTCTAATTGGTGTTACTAACCCATTGTTCCTTAAAGTAGAGTTCCATTTTTTTTAGCTTATTTTTGTAGACTATGGAATCTTATCCAAATATCCTCCATTTAGAAAATGCTTACCTAAACCAGAAAGCTAAAAAATCGTCATCAAAGAAGAGTAGCTTGTATAAATTATGCTGAAAGGTTATTTTAATTGAAACCTTAGGATTGAAACCACACAAAAGCTCTACACTTTGCCTGATCCAAATCTCAAAAAGATTTTGATAAATGTTGAAAGTGAAGAAGCTGATGCCATCAACAACGTATTGGTTAGAAAATCTCTTCAGACTTTGACAGAGGGATTCTTA
>Ga0182742_1003707_pt1 | contig 14601 bp, 24 predicted proteins | sample eDN5th37CBELigMG_FD_128880 | JGI IMG/M metagenome (GOLD analysis project Ga0182742, IMG submission 128880) | Enriched Miracle-Growth compost microbial communities from Emeryville, California, USA - eDNA 5th pass 37_C BE-Lig MG (version 2)... ... | reverse complement strand
TTGATGTGGACGAGCTTGTCGACGAACTCGCTGTCGCGCTCTTCCCGTTTGCGATCGCCGCGACCTTCGCGTTCCCGTGCCATGAATATCCGTCCGCGTTAGAAGTTGAGCCCGCCCTCGCGGGCGGCATCGGCCAGCGCCTTGACGCGGCCATGGAACAGGTATCCGCCACGATCGAACACGACGGTCTTCACGCCGGCCTTCTTCGCCGCCTCGGCAATCTGCTTGCCTACCTCGGCTGCTGCCTGCGTGTTGGCGCCCGAAGCGCTGGCGCCAAGAGTCGAGGCCGCCGCAACGGTACGACCCTGCGCGTCATCGATGATCTGCGCGTAAATATGACGCCCGGTGCGATGGACCGACAGCCGGGGCCGGTCACCAGCGCGCTTCCTCAGCGCAGTGCGGACGCGGCGGCGGCGGCGTTCAAAAAGAGAAAGCTTGGCCATCTTACTTCTTCTTTCCTTCCTTGCGGAAGATGTACTCGCCGCGATACTTGATGCCCTTGCCCTTATAGGGCTCCGGCTTGCGCCAGCGACGGATCTCCGCCGCGAACTGACCAACCGCCTGCTTGTCGATGCCGCTGATCTCGACCGTCGTCTGGTCCGGGGTCTTCACCTCGAGCCCTTCCGGTACGTCCAGATCGACGTCGTGACTGTAGCCGAGCTGCAGCTTCAACTTGCGGCCCTGCGCCTGAGCACGGTAGCCGACACCGGTAATCTCCAGCACCTTGGAGAACCCCTGCGTCACGCCCTCGACCAGATTGGCCACCAGCGTGCGCTGCATGCCCCAGTGGCCGCGAGCCTCCTGCGTGTCATTCGCCGGAGTTACAGCAATGGAGCCGTCTTCCACCTTGTACTCGACCAGGTCAGACAGACCCATTGCCAAGGTGCCCTTCGGCCCCTTAACCTTGAGCTGACCACCATCGATATTGGCAGTGACCCCGCTGGGGATCGCCACCGGCTTCTTGCCGATGCGGCTCATCAGAACACCTCCGCCAGCACTTCGCCACCGACATTCTGCGCCCGCGCTTCCGCATCGGAAAGCACGCCACGCGGCGTCGAGACGATGGTGATTCCGAGGCCATTGCGCACGCTCGGCAGCTCGCGGCTACCCGAATAGACGCGCCGGCCCGGCTTGGAGACGCGAGCCACGTGCTTGATCGCCGGCTCGCCTTCGAAGTACTTCAATTCGATCCGCAGCGCCGGGTGCTTACCCGTGTCATCCTGCGTGTAGCCACGAATGTAGCCTTCACGCTGGAGCACTTCCAGTACGCTCGCGCGCAGCTTGGAGGCCGGCGACAGGACGGAATCCTTCTTCGCCTGCTGGCCATTGCGGATACGGGTGAGCATATCACCCAGGGGATCGGTCATCATATCGTCAGATCCTCACCAGCTCGACTTGACCAGACCGGGAATCAGGCCCTTGTTGCCCAGATTCCGCAACTCGATCCGGTTGATGCCGAACTTGCGGTAGTTCCCGCGGGGCCGACCGGTGGTGGCGCAGCGATTGCGCACGCGCGTCGGGTTCGCATTCCGCGGAATTTCGGCCATCTTGAGACGAGCAATCAGGCGCTCAGCCTCGTCGAGGGACTCATCGTCCGCGATCGCCTTCAGCTTTGCGTAGCGGTTCGCGTACTTCTTCACGAGCTTCTTGCGACGCTCGTTCTTGTTGATGGAACTCAGTTTCGCCATGGACTTAAGCTCTCTTTGCCTTCTCGCCGGCCACTCAGGCGGCCTGCTTTTCTTCAGCCTGCGCCTCAGGCGCAGGGAACGGGAAACCGAACAGGCGCAGCAACTCGCGCGCCTCCTCATCGGTTTTCGCGGTGGTGGTCACGATGATGTCCATGCCGCGGACCTTCTCGATCCGGTCGTAGCTGATCTCCGGAAAGATGATCTGCTCCTTCAGTCCCATCGCATAATTGCCGTTCCCGTCGAACGAACGTGGGTTGAGCCCACGGAAGTCCCGGATGCGCGGCATGGCGATCGTGATGAGGCGATCGAGGAACTCGTACATGCGCTCACGACGAAGGGTGACCTTACATCCGATGGGCATGCCCTCGCGTAGCTTGAACTGGGCGATCGACTTCTTTGCCTTGGTGATCACCGGCTTCTGGCCGGCGATCAGCTGCATCTCCTCGGCGGCAGTCTGCACCTTCTTCTTGTCCTGGCTCGCTTCGCCAACGCCCATGTTGAGCGTGATCTTCTCGAGCCGCGGAACTTCAAGCGCGTTCTGGTACCCGAACTTTTCCTGCATCGCCTTGGCAATGCGCTCGTCATAGGCGGTCTTTAGCCGCGGAATGTAACGATCAGCCATCGATAGTCTCCCCGGACTTGACGGCGACACGCACCTTCTTCCCGTCCCGCTCTTCAAAGCGAACGCGGGTGGGCTTGCCGTCCTTGGGATCAGCGAGAGCGACTTTGGCAATCGCCATCGGAGCAGGCGCACGGTCAATGCCGCCCTGCGGATTTGTCTGGCTCGGCTTGCGATGGCGAGCGGCGATATTGACGCCATCCACCACGACCTTGCCGTTCTTGGGCAGAACCTGGCTCACCATCCCGGTGCGCCCCTTGTCTTTGCCGGAAAGGACGACGACCTTGTCGCCCTTCTTGATCTTAGCCGCAGCCATCACAGCACCTCCGGCGCAAGGCTGATAATCTTCATGAAGCCCTTGGAGCGCAGCTCGCGCACCACCGGACCGAAGATACGGGTCCCGATCGGCTCCTCGCTCTTGTTGACGAGGACCGCCGCGTTCGTGTCAAAGCGGATCACGCTGCCGTCAGCACGGCGCACATCCTTCTTCGTACGCACGATCACCGCGCGGTGAACATCGCCCTTCTTCACGCGGGCACGCGGCTGCGCCTCCTTTACGGAGACGACGATCACGTCGCCTACGCCCGCGGTGCGGCGCTTCGATCCGCCCAGCACCTTGATGCACTGGACGCGCTTGGCGCCGCTATTGTCCGCGACGTCGAGCGTTGACTGCATCTGGATCATCGATCCGTTTCCTTCTCACCTGGCTTGCCGGAACAAGTCCGGCAGTTCCAATAACCTTTGCTCAGTTCCGGCTCAGCCCTCGAGGTCGGCCTCTAAGGCCTCACCCCTGCCGGCTTGCACACGGTCGATCACGCGCCACGTCTTGGTCTTCGAGATCGGACGGGTCTCTTCGATACGCACGCGGTCGCCGGGGTGAAATTCATTCGCCTCGTCATGCGCGTGGTACTTCTTGGAGCGCCGGATGATCTTACCGTAAAGCGGGTGCTTCACCTTGCGCTCGACCTTGACCGTCACGGTCTTGTCAGTCTTGTCGGACACCACTGTCCCGATCAGGATACGCTTGGGCATCGTGTGTCCTCCTTATGCCTGCGCGGCCGAGCGCGAGCGCTCGCTTTGCAGGGTCTTGATCTGCGCGATCTCACGGCGAACCTCACGGACGCGGGCGGGCCGCTCCAACTGGTTGGTCGCTGCCTGGAAGCGCAGGTTGAACTGTTCACGCTTCAGCTGGACGAGCTGCTCGTTGAGCTGGTCGTCGGTCTTGGCGCGCAGGTCCTCAACTTTGGCCATCATTCGGCTCCCAGATGCGAGGTGTCGCCGAGGCGAGCGACGACCTTGGTCTTGATCGGCAGCTTCATCGCCGCGCGGCTGAAGGCCTCCGCAGCCAGCTGGCCCGGCACGCCGTCAAGCTCGAACAGGATGCGGCCCGGCTTCACGCGCGCGGCCCAATATTCGACAGAACCCTTGCCCTTGCCCTGACGGACCTCGGCAGGCTTCTTCGACACCGGAACGTCCGGGAACACGCGGATCCACAGCCGCCCTTGGCGCTTAATGTGACGAGTGATCGCGCGGCGGGCAGCCTCGATCTGCCGTGCGGTGATCCGCTCCGGCTCCATGGCCTTGAGACCGTAGGAGCCGAAATTGAGCTCCGCACCACCCTTGGCAACGCCATGGATGCGGCCCTTGAAGGTCTTGCGGAACTTGGTTTTCTTCGGTTGCAGCATTGCTCTTACCTAACCTCAGCGAGCCGGACGGACGCCGGAGGTCTGAGCCTCCATCATCAGCCGATCCTGCGCCATGGGGTCATGGCCGAGGATCTCACCTTTGAAGATCCAGCACTTGATGCCGATGATGCCATAGGCAGTCAGCGCCTCGGCCTCAGCGTAATCAACATTGGCACGCAGCGTGTGGAGCGGAACGCGACCTTCGCGATACCACTCAACGCGCGCGATCTCCGCGCCGCCAAGACGGCCGCCACAGGTGATCCGGATACCTTCGGCGCCAAGCCGAAGAGCCGACTGCACAGCGCGCTTCATCGCGCGGCGGAACGCGACACGACGGACCAGCTGGTCCGCAACGCCCTGAGCCACGAGCTTCGCGTCGATCTCCGGCTTGCGGATCTCCACGATGTTCAGCTTCACCTCACTGGCTGTCATAGCCGCCAGCTTGGTGCGCAGCTTCTCGATATCGGCGCCTTTCTTGCCGATGATGACTCCGGGACGCGCCGCGTAGATCGAGATCCGGCACAGCTTGGCCGGACGCTCGATCACCACCTTGGAGATGGCCGCCTGCGGCAGGCTCCGCATGATGTACTTGCGGATCTCGATGTCTTCCTTGAGCATCTTGCCGTAATCACGGCCTTCCGCGTACCAGCGGCTGTCCCAGGTGCGGTTGATCTGCAGCCTGAGCCCGATCGGATTGCTCTTCTGACCCATCTCAGGCCTCCTCGACTTCGCGCACGACGATCCGCAGCCGACTGAACGGCTTCAGGATGCGGGTCGACTTACCTCGGCCACGCGTGTGGAACCGCTTCATGGTGATCGACTTGCCGACGCTGGCCTCGGAGACGACAAGAGCATCGACGTCGAGGTCGTGGTTGTTCTCAGCATTGGCGATTGCCGATGCGAGGACCTTGCGCGCATCGACCGCCATCGCCTTCTTCGAGAAGGCCAGGATGTTCATCGCCTCCTCAGCCTTCTTCCCGCGGATCAGCCCGGCAACGAGGTTGAGCTTCTGCGCCGAACCACGAATGGTGGTGCCGACAGCCAGCGCCTCGTTCTCGGCGACGCGGCGGGGAGCCTTTTCCTTGCCCATTAGCGCTTGCCCTTCTTGTCAGCGGCGTGGCCCGGGAAGTTGCGCGTGGGCGCAAATTCACCAAGCTTATGGCCGACCATGTCCTCGTTGACGGACACCGGGATGAACTTCTGGCCGTTGTAGACGCTGAACGTCAGGCCAACGAATTGCGGCAGAATGGTCGAACGACGCGACCAGGTCTTGATCGCTCCACGAGCGCCCTGATCCTGCGCGTCCTCGGCCTTCTTCAGCAGGTGAAGGTCAACGAACGGACCTTTCCAGACGGAACGAGCCATTGGTCCTTACCCCTTCTTCTTCGCGTGCCGCGAACGGATGATCATCTTGTCCGTCTGCTTGTTATGGCGGGTACGGGCACCCTTGGTGGGCTTACCCCACGGAGTAACCGGGTGACGGCCACCACTGGTGCGACCCTCACCGCCACCATGCGGGTGATCGACCGGGTTCTTCGCGACACCGCGAGTCAACGGACGCTTTCCCATCCAACGGCTGCGGCCGGCCTTGGCCAGGTTCTGGTTCGAGTTGTCGGGGTTGGACACGGAACCGACGGTTCCCATGCAATCGGCCCGCAGGTAACGCTGCTCGCCCGAGTTCAGCCGGACGATCACCAGCCCACGGTCGCGACCAACGAGCTGGACGTAGGTTCCGGCGGAGCGGGCGATCTGACCGCCCTTGCCCGGCTTCATCTCCACGTTGTGGCAGATCGTGCCGACCGGCATCTGGCCGAGCAGCATGGCGTTCCCGGGCTTGGTGTCGGTGCGCTCGCCGGCGATCACCTGGTCGCCCGGGCTGAGCCGCTGCGGCGCAAGGATGTAGGCAAGCTCGCCATCCTCATACTTGATGAGAGCGATGAACGCGGTGCGGTTCGGGTCATACTCGAGACGCTCCACGGTCGCGGGCATGTCCCACTTGCGACGCTTGAAGTCGATGTAGCGGTACTTCTGCTTGTGACCGCCGGCGATGCCGCGGCTCGTCACATGGCCCTTGTTGTTGCGCCCGCCGGTCTTGTGCTTGCCCTCGGTAAGCGCCTTGACCGGCTTGCCCTTGTGGAGCGCCGACTTGTCTACGAGAATCAGGCCGCGGCGCGCCGGGCTGGTCGGGTTGTAGTTCTTGAGTGCCATCGTTCTTTTCCTGGTCCCGGCCTCAGATACCGCTGGTGATATCGATTGACTGGCCTTCGGCCAGCGTCACGATAGCCTTCTTGGTGTCTGAACGGCGGTAGGGCTTACCCTTCCAGCGTTTCGTCTTGCCTTTGGCGACGATAGTGTTGACGCCGGTGACCTTCACCTCGAACAAGGCTTCGACCGCCGCCTTAATCTGCGGTTTCGTCGCCTCGCCGGCCACCTTGAACACAACCGCATTGTGTTCCGACAGCAGCGTCGCCTTCTCCGTGATGTGCGGAGAAAGCACCACGTCGTAGTGACGCGCGTCGATTTCCTGCTTCTTAGCCATTGAAGCGCGCCTCCAGCTTTTCGACCGCGGCGCGGGTGAGCACCAGCGTATCATGCTTCAGGATGTCGTAGACGTTCGCCCCTACGGCGGGCAGTACATTGACGCCCGGCAGGTTCCCCGCAGCCAGCCTGAAGCCGTTATCGACGGACTCTCCGTCGATAACCAGCACCTTGCCGGCCCAACCGTTCCTCCCGAACGCGTCGACAACAGACTTGGTCTTCGCTTCGGCCAGTTCGAGGCTGTCCACAACCACAAGGCCATCCCGCGCCTTGGCGGAGAGAGCCATCCTCAGCCCCAGCGAGCGGATCTTCTTGTTGAGCGACTGCTCAAACTCACGCTTCCTGGCACCGTGCGCCTTGCCACCGCCGATGAAGATCGGCGCCGCACGGTCGCCGTGACGAGCGACACCGCCGCCCTTCTGCCGACCGAATTTCTTGCCGGTGCGCGCGACATCCGAGCGCTCGCGCGTCGGACGCGCCGGACCGCGACGGTTCTCAAGCTGCCACGTGACGACACGGTGGAGAATGTCGGCACGGGGCTCGACACCAAACACGGCATCATTGAGCTCAATGTCGCCGGCAGCCCCGCCGTCGAGTTTCTGAACCTTGACCTTCACGGCTCAGCCTTCCTTGTTTTCGTCGGCGCCGGGCTCACCCGCCGCGCTGTTCTCATCGCCAACTGCGGGAGCGATTTCGTCACCCGCGCCGGCCTGCTGCTCGACAACCTGGGCCGTAGCATCATCGGCGGCCGGACCCGTATCGATCGCGTGCTCGGCGGCGTTCTCAACCGATCCGGCGGAAACCTCATCATGAGCGGTCTGCACGCTCGCCCTCTCCAGGACAGCACCAGGAAACGGCACACCTTCAGGCATCGGCAGCTTGACGGCGTCGCGCACCAGCAACCACGCGTCCTTCGCTCCGGGCACCGAGCCCTTGACGAAGATCAGGCCACGCTCCACGTCGGTCCGAACAACCTCCAGATTCTGCTGGGTGCGCTGGCGATCGCCCATGTGACCGGCCATCTTCTTGTTCTTGAAGACCTTGCCAGGGTCCTGACGGTTACCCGTAGACCCGTGCGAACGGTGGCTGAGCGACACGCCGTGGCTAGCGCGCAAGCCGCCGAAGCCCCAACGCTTCATCGCGCCCGCAAAGCCCTTGCCCTGGGTGTGCCCAGTGATGTCGACCTTCTGGCCAGCGATGAAATGCTCGGCGCTGATCGTGGCGCCGACCGGCAGAAGCCCGTCCTCGCTTTCAACGCGGAACTCCGCGACCTTCTTCTTCAGCGAAACCTGCGCCTTGACAAAAGCTTCACGCTGCGGCTTCGCAACGTTCTTCTGCTTCGCCTCGCCGGCACCTACCTGAACTGCAAGATAGCCGTCGCGGTCGGCCGTACGGTGAGAAACAACCTGACAGCCCTCAAGCGCCAGAACGGTGACCGGCACATGGCGGCCATCCTCCTGGAAGAGGCGGGTCATCCCGACTTTCTTCGCGATCACGCCAGTGCGCATGATCATGACTCCTCAACAGAGGCCTACCGGACCATCCGGCAGGCGTGTCAGCCCAATTTCGATGCATCGCCCCGTCCGGGCTGAGTGCCCCTGCACCCGAAAGCGCTGGAGCGAGACGGGGGACGCGGCCCGGCAACACGCCGGCGGTATCCCAGTGTCTTGCGCGACTCCTTGAGTCACGTGGAGCCATTGGAGCTCCTGAATCTCACGGCCTTATTTCAAGTCACGGCCACCGACCATCCAGAGAACCGCCGCTTACGCCAGCTTGATCTCTACGTTCACGCCTGCAGCGAGGTCGAGCTTCATCAGCGCGTCCACAGTCTGGGCGTTGGGCTGCACGATGTCGAGCAACCGCTTGTAGGTGCGCACCTCGAACTGCTCCCGCGACTTCTTGTCGATGTGCGGTCCACGCAGAACGGTGAACTTCTCCGTACGCGTCGGCAGAGGAATGGGGCCGCGGATCAGCGCGCCGGTGCGGCGTGCGGTGTCCGCAATCTCGCCAGTCGCCTGATCGAGCACGCGGTGATCGAAGGCCTTAAGACGAATGCGGATATTCTGAGCGTCCATGTCCTGCTTACCGATGCGAAAGAGCCAAGGGGCAAAGCCCCAAAAACAAGAGACCGCCCGCCTCACCGCGCTTCAGTTCGAAGCTCCGGGAAGGGGCGGCCCCCTTTTGAATTCCGGCCCGCGAGGCGTCCTGATTCGTCAGGAGCCTCGCCGGTCCGGCGCCTATATTACTTGGAGATGGAGCTGACAACCCCCGATCCAACGGTCCGGCCACCTTCGCGGATCGCGAAGCGCAGACCCTCATCCATCGCGATCGGAGCAATCAGCTTGACACCAATCGTCACGTTGTCGCCCGGCATCACCATCTCGGTGCCCTCGGGAAGGATAACCTCGCCAGTGACGTCCGTGGTGCGGAAGTAGAACTGCGGGCGGTAGTTGGCAAAGAACGGCGTGTGACGGCCACCCTCGTCCTTCGACAGCACGTAGACCTCGGCGCTGAACTCGGTGTGCGGGTTGACCGAGCCGGGCTTGGCCAGAACCTGGCCGCGCTCGACGTCGTCACGGCCCGTACCACGCAGCAGCGCGCCGATGTTGTCGCCCGCCTGGCCGCTGTCGAGCAGCTTGCGGAACATCTCCACGCCGGTAACGGTGGTCTTGGCAGTCGGACGGATGCCGACGATCTCGACTTCATCACCGACCTTGACGATGCCAGCCTCGACGCGGCCGGTCACCACGGTACCACGACCGGAGATCGAGAAGACGTCTTCGATCGGCATCAGGAACGGACGATCCACCGGACGCTCCGGCTGCGGGATGTACTCGTCAACGGCCTTCATCAGCTCCTTGATCGAGTTCTCACCGATCTCGGGATCGCGGCCCTCGAGCGCGGCCAGCGCCGAGCCCTTGACGATCGGAATGTTGTCGCCGTCGAAGTCGTAGTTGGACAGCAGCTCGCGCACTTCCAGCTCGACCAGCTCGAGGATCTCCGGGTCGTCAACCTGGTCGACCTTGTTCATGTACACGACCAGCGCCGGCACACCGACCTGACGGGCAAGCAGGATGTGCTCACGCGTTTGCGGCATCGGACCGTCGGCAGCGTTCACCACGAGGATGGCGCCGTCCATCTGCGCCGCGCCGGTGATCATGTTCTTCACGTAGTCGGCGTGGCCCGGGCAGTCGACGTGAGCGTAGTGACGCGCGTCGGTCTCGTACTCGACGTGAGCCGTCGAGATGGTGATGCCGCGCTCGCGCTCTTCGGGAGCCTTGTCGATGTTATTGAAATCAACCGGGGCGCCCTGGACCTTAGTGATCGCCGCCGTCAGCGTGGTCTTGCCGTGGTCGACGTGACCGATGGTGCCGATGTTGCAGTGCGGCTTGTTCCGCTCGAATTTTGCCTTGGCCATCTGTTCTTCTAACCTCTGTTCTTCAATTCGGGACGTGACGGGGGATCAGGCGGGCGCCCGCTGAATCAGGCGCCCGCCCCTAGACTCATCGCCTGCCTTAAGCAAGCTTCTCCTTGACCTCCTGGGCGACGTTCGCCGGCACTTCATCGTAGTGCGAGAACTGCATCGTGTACTGCGCACGGCCCTGGGTGAAGGACCGCAGCTCGTTCACATAGCCGAACATGTTCGCCAGCGGGACATTGGCCTCGACGACCTGAGCATTGCCCCGGCTGTCCGTGCCCTGGATCTGCCCACGCCGGGAGTTCAAGTCGCCTATGACGTCGCCCATGTACTCTTCCGGAGTCACGACTTCGACCTTCATGATCGGCTCGAGCAGCTTGATGCCCGCCTTTTCAGCGGCCTCGCGCATTGCACCGCGGCCAGCGATCTCGAAGGCCAGGGCGGATGAGTCGACGTCATGGTATGCACCATCCGTCAGGTGGATGTCGAAGTCGATGATCGGGAAGCCGACCAGACTGCCGGTCGCCGCCGTCTCGCGCATGCCCTTCTCGACCGACGGGATGTACTCGCGCGGGATATTGCCGCCCTTGATCTCGTCGTGGAAGTTGATGCCGGCACCGCGCTCGCCCGGAACGACGCGAATCTTGACCCGGCCAAACTGGCCCGAACCGCCCGACTGCTTCTTGTGGGTGTAGTCCACGTCAACAGCGCGAGCCAGCGATTCACGATAAGCCACCTGCGGCGCGCCGACATTCGCCTCGACCTTGAATTCGCGCTTCATGCGGTCGACCAGAATCTCGAGGTGGAGCTCTCCCATCCCCTTAATGATGGTCTGACCCGACTCGTGATCGGTCGAGACCCGGAAGGACGGATCCTCGGCGGCCAGGCGGTTGAGAGCGAGACCCATTCGTTCCTGGTCAGCCTTGGTCTTCGGCTCTACCGAAAGCTCGATCACGGGCTCGGGGAACTCCATCCGCTCCAGGATGATCGGCTTGGCCGGATCGCACAGCGTGTCGCCGGTGGTGGTCTCCTTGAGACCAGCCAGCGCGACGATGTCGCCAGCGAAGGCTTCATCAATGTCTTCGCGGTTGTTCGAGTGCATCAGCAGCATGCGGCCGACTTTCTCGCGCTTGTCCTTCACCGAGTTCAGGACGGAGCCCTTCGAGAGCTTGCCGGAGTAGATGCGGGTGAACGTCAGCGAACCCACGAACGGGTCGTTCATGATCTTGAAGGCCAGCGCGGAAAGCGGCGCGCTGTCGTCGGACGGACGGCTGTCCTCCTCATCGCTGTCCGGCTTCACACCCTTGATCGCGGGGACGTCCACCGGGCTCGGCAGATAATCGACGACCGCGTCCAGCAGCGGCTGAACCCCCTTGTTCTTGAAGGAGGAGCCGCACAGCACCGGAACAAACTTCTGGTCCAGCGTACCCTTGCGGATGAGGCGCTTGAGGGTCGCGACGTCAGGCTCGTTGCCCTCCAGATAGGCTTCCATGACCTCGTCGTCCTGCTCGACGGCGAGCTCGATGAGCCTCTCGCGGTATTCGGCCGCCTTGTCGGCAAGATCCTCGGGAATGTCGGTATAGTCGAACTTCGCGCCGAGGCTCTCTTCGTGCCAGACGATGGCACGATTGTTCACCAGGTCGACCAGACCTTTGAAGCTACTCTCCGCGCCGATGGGCAGGTAGAGCACCGCCGGCACTGCGCCGAGGCGATCGATGATCGTCTGCACGCAGTAGAAGAAGTCGGCACCGGTCCGATCCAGCTTGTTGATGTAGCACATCCGGGGGACGTGATACTTCTCTGCCTGGCGCCACACCGTCTCAGACTGCGGCTCCACGCCAGCAACGCCGTCGAATGCTGCAATGGCTCCGTCGAGGACGCGCAGGCTGCGCTCCACCTCAATCGTGAAGTCCACGTGGCCCGGGGTATCGATGATGTTGAAGCGGTGCTCCTCACCCTTCCCGTCCTCGGCCTTCCAGAACGTGGTCGTGGCCGCGGAGGTGATGGTGATCCCACGCTCCTGCTCCTGCTCCATCCAGTCCATCGTCGCGGCGCCATCATGCACCTCGCCGATCTTGTACGACTTGCCGGTGTAATAGAGGATGCGCTCGGTCGTCGTGGTCTTGCCGGCGTCGATGTGCGCCATGATGCCAAAGTTGCGATAGCGCTCGATGGGATGGCTGCGGGCCATGGGAAGTTCCTTGGGTCAGGTGGGGGAGCCCCGAAGGGCCGCCCCCATATGGTAGCCAATGTTACCGGTTAAAGACGATTACCAGCGGTAGTGGCTGAAGGCGCGGTTCGCGTCGGCCATGCGGTGCGTGTCCTCACGCTTCTTGACGGCGTTTCCGCGATTGTTGGCAGCGTCCAGCAGCTCGCCCGAAAGACGCGCGGCCATGGTGCTCTCCGCACGTCCCCGCGCGGCATTGATCAGCCAGCGGATGGCGAGTGCCTGAGCACGCTCCGGACGAACCTCGACCGGAACCTGGTAGGTGGCACCGCCGACACGGCGCGAACGCACCTCGACGGCCGGCTTGATGTTGTTCAGCGCGTCATGGAACATCTGGATGGGATCCGCCTTGGCGCGGGATTCCACGGTCTCCAGCGCGCCGTATACGATACGCTCGGCCGTGGACTTCTTTCCGTCCAGCATCAGGTTGTTCATGAACTTGGACAGAACCTGATCTCCGAACTTCGGGTCAGGCAGGATTTCCCGCTTCTCGGGACGACGACGACGTGACATGTGTTAACTCCTGATCCCGAAAGCTTACTTGGGCCGCTTGGCGCCGTACTTGGAACGGCTCTGCTTGCGGTCCTTCACGCCCTGCGTGTCGAGCACGCCGCGCAGCACGTGGTAGCGCACGCCCGGAAGGTCGCGAACGCGGCCGCCGCGGATCAGCACCACGGAGTGCTCCTGCAGATTGTGCCCCTCGCCGGGGATATAGGAGATGACCTCGCGGCCATTCGTCAGGCGCACCTTGGCGACCTTGCGAAGCGCCGAGTTCGGCTTCTTCGGAGTGGTCGTGTAGACACGGGTGCAGACGCCGCGCTTCTGCGGGTTCTGCTCCATGGCCGGAACCTTGCTCTTCGCCTTGACAGGCTCGCGGCCCTTGCGGACCAGCTGGTTGATTGTGGGCATTCTTGCTCTTCACCTTCCTGATGGCGCCACCAGGCGAGGATGAAGGGAAGAGGGTCCGCGCGACACTTGCCAAAACTGCGCAGCGCCGATGGGACGAGCACAGGCGAGACGATCGCACGAGCCAAAAACACTCCACCCGCGCCCTTGGGCACCGGGTTACTTTGACGGCTGCCCCAAAGAGCAAAGGGCCCAGCGAATGCTCGCAAAGGCCCCGCAGGACATGACCGGCAATGTTCAGCTCTATTCTGCCGCGACGGTCAGGAATGCCCGAGCCGGCTGCGGATGCGCGGGCCTGTAGGGGAGTTTGCAACTGCGGTCAAGCCGAGAGCAGAGTGGCTCCTGGGCTGACGGCTGGCCTTACGCGAAATGAAAGGTGGTGAACATCACCGTCAAGGCGAGGCCAAATGCTGCAAGCATGAAGCCCGCGATGCGCCGGACATATACTCTCGGGTCTTCATCGGCATCGCCGGTGGCTAGTGAGGCGCCCGGTCGCTGGCGCGGCTTCTTGAAGGCGATCACCAGCCCAGCGATGATCAGGATGACCCCCAGGAAATCGACCAGCAGGAAACTCATTGCGGCCCCTTATTCAAGCACCCGCGATTTGGTGGATCGTGGACTGTAGCAGTATGATAATCCTTGAAGGGGCGGATCGTTCAGGCCGGTATGCATTTTGCCGCAGGCCAGCACCAGCGGAAGTGGGCCGTCAGGCGGCCCTGCGAACGGGGGCGAAGAAATCTCCAGCGTCGTTCAGCATGAGCGTGTCGATGCCCGCGCCGGAGCGGACAGGGCGGGACCGATCCAGCCCAGAAGACAACAACGACTGCTGGGACTTCACCAGCCGCATCAACTCAGCATGTCCGATGAAAGAGGGGCCGGCAGTCTCGCGACGGGCCGTGACAAGCGTGGCGAGCAGACCGGTCTGCTTGAGAAGCACACCGTCGAGAGCAGCGTCATCCTGACGCTCGTCACGAGCGATGCGCAGTTCGGCCACACCAGAAGTCGTCATCGTTCATCTCCTTGTCCGGCTTCCGCCGGCGTCTCAGAAGGAGATGTGCGAGGCGCTATGTCGCCCCCACACCTCTTGAACGACGCTTTAGTCAGCACCCACCCTGCCTTTCTCGTGAGGCTTTCTCCATTTCGGAGGCTTAGCCGCCACCCGCCCTCTCATGGGCCACCCATGCTCCTGATTGAGGCGAGAGACTCGCCAGGAGATGCGGCCTAGGGAAGCCGTCCGCTCCGGGCGAACTTCCCTCCAAAACGGACGCGCCAATCCGGTCGGCAGGTTTGGAAACAAACGCAGCGAACCGGATGTAGCCGTCCGAACCCGTCGACCGGTCCGCGAATCGATCGGCCTGCTCGTGTTAAGCCTCTCAGCTTCAGCGCCCGAGACAGCCCCGCATGGGGTGCACCGGAGAGAGGATGAATCGGCGCGCAGCGCAGCGGAGCGAGGCTCCGACCGCTCATGGCGACGGCAACCCGCCGGTTATTCGGAGGCGTCGACGCCCGCCGCGCCGGAA
>Ga0182742_1003706_pt1 | contig 14609 bp, 10 predicted proteins | sample eDN5th37CBELigMG_FD_128880 | JGI IMG/M metagenome (GOLD analysis project Ga0182742, IMG submission 128880) | Enriched Miracle-Growth compost microbial communities from Emeryville, California, USA - eDNA 5th pass 37_C BE-Lig MG (version 2)... ... | reverse complement strand
GAAGTCGCTCTCAGCCCCGATCGGGATCTGGAGGCAGACGGGCTTGCCGGCCACGCGCTTCACGATGTCCTCGACGCACTTGAAGAAGTTGGCGCCGGTCTTGTCCATCTTGTTGACGAACACGACGCGCGGAACATCGTACTTGTCGGCCTGGCGCCAGACGGTCTCGGTCTGGGGCTCGACGCCCTGGTTGCCGTCGAGCACGCAGACGGCGCCGTCGAGGACGCGCAGGCTGCGCTCCACCTCGATGGTGAAGTCGACGTGGCCGGGGGTGTCGATGATGTTCAGACGCTTGCCGTTCCAGAAGCAGGTGGTAGCGGCGGACGTGATCGTGATGCCACGCTCCTGCTCCTGCTCCATCCAGTCCATGGTGGCAGCACCTTCGTGCACTTCACCGATCTTGTGGGACTTACCGGTGTAGTACAGGATGCGCTCGGTGGTCGTCGTCTTGCCGGCATCGATGTGAGCCATGATGCCGAAGTTACGGTAGTCCTCAATCGCGTGCGTGCGGGGCATCGCTTAAGCTCCTTACCGTTACCAGCGGTAGTGCGAGAACGCACGGTTGGCTTCCGCCATACGGTGGGTGTCTTCGCGCTTCTTGACGGCATTGCCGCGGTTGTTCGAGGCATCGAGCAGTTCGGCAGACAGGCGCTCGACCATCGTCTTGTCGTTGCGGCCGCGGGCAGCCTGGATGATCCAGCGGATCGCGAGAGCCTGACGGCGCTCGGAACGCACCTCGACCGGAACCTGGTACGTCGCACCGCCGACGCGGCGGGAACGGACCTCGATCGCAGGAGCGACGTTGTCGAGGGCCTGCTTGAAGACCTCGAGAGGATTGGCCTTGGCGCGGTTTTCGACGATGTCGAACGCACCGTAGACAATGCGCTCGGCAGCGGACTTCTTGCCGTCGTACATGATGGAATTCATGAACTTCGTAACGACGACATCCCCGAACTTCGGATCCGGGATGATCTCACGCTTTTCGGCGCTATGGCGGCGGGACATGAGCTAGCTCCGACCTGAATTGATGTTGACGGCTTACTTCGGCCGCTTCGCGCCGTACTTCGAACGACGCTGCTTACGATTCTTCACGCCCTGGGTGTCGAGGACACCGCGGAGAACGTGATAGCGAACACCCGGAAGGTCCTTCACGCGGCCGCCGCGGATCATGACCACGGAGTGCTCCTGAAGGTTGTGACCCTCGCCCGGGATGTAGCCAATGACTTCGAAGCCATTGGTCAGACGAACCTTGGCGACCTTACGCAGAGCCGAGTTCGGCTTCTTCGGGGTCGTGGTGTAAACGCGCGTGCACACGCCGCGCTTCTGCGGGCAGGCCTCAAGCGCGGGGACCTTATTCCGGCTCTTTTGCGCCGTCCGCGGCTTGCGGATCAGCTGAGAGATCGTTGGCATCCTGTGCCCTCTTTCACCAGCCACCGATCCGGTGGCCTTTGAGTGTCTTCAACGGTTCAACGCCGCACATGACGTTTCTGCGGGCCCCATGAGGCTGCACAAAACGAAGCCACGCCATTGACCCGGAAAGGCCCTTGGCGCGGTGCGATTGCAGAGGACCACGATGATCTGGCACCGCGGTCTTGCCCTAAATCTGACTTGTGTCAGTCAAGGTTGAGTTCGGCAGCGTTTAGGTGGCATCGGTCGAAGCTAGGCGCTTCGACTGGCGAAAACCTACGGCCAGCCGGAAAGTCCGGTTTCTCTAGCGCCCGACTCGCGGAAAGTCAACAGGTTTCCGCTAACCAAGCGGAAAGGTTCGGGTCGCACAGGAGGGTTCGGCCGGCTCCGAGACCCTGTCTGGGCATAGTTTCCTTGTTTGTAAGGCCAGGCTTTCCGCCTGAGTGCAAGGGGCGACCGTGTTCCAGTCTCCTGCGGCGGCTCCCAGCGGGAAGTAAGGGGGCGCCCCCTCGCCTGCCCGGCTGCAATGAAAAGGCCGCCCGGAGGCGGCCTTTTCCATTTTGTTACTGTCCTGGCGGATCACTCGGCAGCAGGAGGCAGCTCGCCGACCTGGGCGGCAGACTCGGAGCGCTTCTGCTGGAGGATGAGCTCGTCCCGGTGCGTCGCGACGGCCTTGATCTGGGCCGTCAGGGCGCCCGTGCCGGCCGGGATCAGGCTGCCGACGATGACGTTCTCCTTGAGACCCTCCAGGGTGTCGACCTTGCCGTTGACCGCCGCCTCCGTGAGGACGCGGGTGGTCTCCTGGAACGACGCCGCCGAGATGAAGGAGCGGGTCTGCAGCGAGGCCTTGGTGATTCCGAGCAGAACCGGCACGCCTTCGGCGGGCTTCTTCTTCTCGGACACGAGACGCTCGTTGGCCTCCTCGTACTCGAGACGGTCGACCTGCTCGCCCGTGAGGAACTCGCTGTCGCCGCCGTCGGTGATCTCAACCTTCTGCAGCATCTGGCGAACGATCACCTCGATGTGCTTGTCGTTGATGAGCACGCCCTGGAGGCGATAGACCTCCTGGATCTCGTTCACCAGGTAAGCCGCCAGCTCCTCGACGCCCTTGATCGCAAGGATGTCGTGCGGGGCCGGGTTGCCGTCCACGATGAAGTCGCCGATCTCGACCACGTCGCCGTCCTGCAGATGGATGTGCTTGCCCTTCGGGATCAGGTACTCCACCGGCTCCGAACCATCGTGCGGGTTCAGGGTCAGGCGACGCTTGCTCTTGTAGTCGCGGCCGAACTGAATCGTGCCGGACTTCTCCGCGATGATGGCGGCATCCTTCGGACGACGGGCCTCGAACAGCTCCGCCACGCGCGGCAGACCGCCCGTGATGTCGCGGGTCTTGGCGCTCTCGGTCGAGACACGGGCCAGAACGTCGCCGGCCCTCACCTTCGAGCCGGGATCGACCGCCAGGATCGCGTCCACGGGCAGGAGGTAACGGGCGTCGCCGCCGCGGGCCAGCTTGGCGATCTTGCCGCCCTTGCCCTCGACGATCACGGCCGGACGCAGGTCGGCCGTACGGACCGAACCGCGCCAGTCGATGACCACGCGCTTGGCGATGCCGGTGGACTCGTCCATGGACTCGACCATCGAGGCGCCGTCCACGAGGTCCTCGTAGCCGACGGTGCCTTCGACCTCGGTCAGGATCGGACGGGAATAGGGATCCCACTCCGCGATGCGCTGACCGCGCTTGATCGTGTCGCCCTCGTCCACCTTCAGGCGCGAGCCGTATTGCAGACGGTGAACAGCACGCTCGGTGCCGTCCGGACCAGTGATCACAACAGCCACGTTGCGGCCCATGACGACGAGATCGCCGTCCGAGTTGCGCGCGATGTTCTTGTTGCGGAAGCTGATCGTGCCCTCGAAGCTCGACTCGATGAAGGACGAGTCGGCAATCTGGGCGGCGCCGCCGATGTGGAAGGTACGCATGGTGAGCTGGGTGCCCGGCTCGCCGATGGACTGGGCGGCGATGACGCCGACAGCCTCACCGTGGTTGACCGGAGTACCGCGGGCCAGGTCGCGACCGTAGCAGGTGGCGCAGACGCCGTTCTTGGACTCGCAGACGAGCACCGAACGGATCTTCACCTCCTGGATGCCGGCGGCCCCGATGGCCTCGAGGTGATGCTCCTCGATCATCGTGCCCTTCGGAACGATCACAGTTCCGTCCTGAGCCACAAGATCCTCGGCCGTGGAGCGGCCCAGGATGCGCGAGGCCAGCGACGCGACCACCTGGCCGGCGTCGATGATGGCGCGCATCTTGATGCCCTTCTCGGTGCCGCAATCCGGCTCACGGATGACCGCATCCTGCGCCACGTCCACGAGACGACGGGTCAGGTAACCCGAGTTCGCGGTCTTGAGCGCGGTGTCGGCCAGACCCTTACGGGCGCCGTGGGTCGAGTTGAAGTACTCGAGAACGTCCAGGCCTTCCTTGAAGTTCGAGATGATCGGCGTCTCGATGATCTCGCCCGACGGCTTGGCCATGAGGCCGCGCATGGCGGCGAGCTGCTTCATCTGGGCCGGCGAACCACGAGCGCCCGAGTGGGACATCATGTAGATCGAGTTGACCTGCTTGTCGCGGCCGAGATCGTCCTTCTGCACGGTCGAGATGCGGTTCATCATCTCTGCCGCGAGACGGTCCGAGCACTTCGCCCAGGCGTCGACGACCTTGTTGTACTTCTCACCCTGGGTGATGAGGCCGTCCTGGTACTGCTGCTCGTAGTCCTTGGCGAGGGCGCGGGTCTCCTCGACGATCTGCCACTTGTTCTCCGGGATCACCATGTCGTCCTTGCCGAACGAGATGCCGGCGCGGAACGCATTGTAGAAGCCGAGGCCCATGATGCGATCGCAGAAGATCACCGATTCCTTCTGCCCGCAATGCCGATACACGGCATCGATCATGCCCGAGATCTCCTTCTTCGTCATGAGCTTGTTCACGACGTCGAAGGACAGGGCCGGATGCTTGGGCAGCAGCCGCGAGAGCATGACGCGACCGGGGGTCGTGTCGACGATCTTCGTGTAGGGCTTGCCGTCCTCACCCACGCCTTCCCAGCGATACTTGATCTTGGTGTGGAGCGTGATGACCTTCTCGTGCAGCGCGTGCTCGATCTCGCCCATGTCGGCGAAGGCCTTGCCCTGCCCGGGCTGGCCGTCGGAGACGATGGACAGATAGTACAGGCCCAGAACGATGTCCTGGGACGGCACGATGATCGGCTGGCCGTTGGCCGGGTGCAGGATGTTGTTGGTGGACATCATCAGCACGCGGGCCTCGAGCTGAGCCTCGAGCGAGAGCGGCACGTGAACGGCCATCTGGTCGCCGTCGAAGTCCGCGTTGAACGCGGCGCAGACGAGCGGGTGCAGCTGGATCGCCTTGCCCTCGATCAGGGTGGGCTCGAAGGCCTGGATGCCGAGGCGGTGGAGCGTCGGGGCGCGGTTCAGGAGAACCGGGTGTTCGCGGATGACCTCGTCCAGGATGTCCCAGACCTCGGGCTTCTCCTTCTCGACGAGCTTCTTCGCCTGCTTGACGGTGGCGGACAGGCCGCGCGCGTCGAGCTTGGCGTAGATGAACGGCTTGAAGAGCTCGAGAGCCATCTTCTTCGGCAGGCCGCACTGATGGAGCTTGAGCTCCGGACCGACCACGATGACCGAGCGGCCCGAGTAGTCGACGCGCTTGCCGAGCAGGTTCTGACGGAAGCGGCCCTGCTTGCCCTTCAGCATGTCGGCGAGCGACTTCAGCGGGCGCTTGTTGGCGCCGGTGATGACGCGGCCGCGGCGGCCGTTGTCGAACAGGGCGTCGACCGCCTCCTGCAGCATGCGCTTCTCGTTGCGGACGATGATGTCCGGAGCGCGCAGCTCCATGAGCCGCTTCAGGCGGTTGTTGCGGTTGATGACGCGGCGGTACAGGTCGTTGAGGTCCGACGTCGCGAAGCGGCCGCCATCGAGCGGCACGAGGGGACGCAGATCCGGCGGAATCACCGGAACAACGGTCATGATCATCCATTCGGGCTTGTTGCCCGACTGGATGAACGCCTCGATGATCTTGAGGCGCTTCATAAGCTTCTTGGGCTTCAGCTCCGAAGTCGTGACCGCGATTTCCTCACGGATGTCCTGAGCGGTCTTCTCGAGATCGAGCTCCTGCAGGATGCGGCGGATGGCTTCCGCGCCGATCATGGCGGTGAAGCTGTCCTCGCCGTACTCGTCCTGGGCGCGGATGTACTCTTCCTCGGTCAGCAGCTGACGGTCCTTGAGGGGCGTCAGGCCGGCATCGACGACGATGTAGGACTCGAAATAGAGGATGCGCTCCAGATCCTTCAGGGTCATGTCGAGCAGCAGACCGATGCGGCTCGGCAGGGACTTGAGGAACCAGATATGCGCGACGGGGGCCGCGAGCTCGATATGGCCCATGCGGTCGCGACGGACGCGGGCGAGCGTCACCTCGACGCCGCACTTCTCGCAGATCACGCCCTTGTACTTCATGCGCTTGTACTTGCCGCACAGGCACTCGTAATCCTTGATCGGGCCGAAGATGCGCGCGCAGAACAAGCCGTCGCGCTCGGGCTTGAACGTACGGTAGTTGATGGTCTCCGGCTTCTTGATCTCGCCATAGGACCAGGACAGAATCTTCTCGGGGCTCGCGATCGAGATCTTGATCTGATCGAAGCTCTGCGGCTGAGCCGTCTGGTTGAAGAGATTCATGACCTCTTGATTCATCGCCGTCTCCTGGGCTGAAGGGCGCTCACATAAGCACCCTCACCGGCAATTGCATGGGGCCGCGGCGTTTTGGCCGCGGCCTGACGTCTATTTCAAAAGCGCTTTTGCACTTACTCGGCGGCTTCCGACGGAGGCAGCTGCTCCGCCTCGTTGGCCGCCTTCTTGGAGTTGGTCAGCTCCACGTTGAGACCCAGCGAACGCATTTCCTTCACGAGAACGTTGAAGCTCTCCGGAATGCCCGACTCGAAGGTGTCGTCGCCACGAACGATGGCTTCGTAGACCTTGGTGCGGCCGGCCACGTCGTCGGACTTGACCGTGAGCATCTCCTGAAGGGTGTAGGCGGCGCCGTAGGCCTCGAGCGCCCAGACCTCCATTTCACCGAAGCGCTGGCCGCCGAACTGGGCCTTGCCGCCCAGCGGCTGCTGGGTGACGAGGCTGTAGGGGCCGATGGAGCGGGCGTGGATCTTGTCGTCCACGAGGTGGTGGAGCTTGAGCATGTAGATGTAGCCCACCGTAACCTTGCGGTCGAAAGGCTCGCCGGTCTTGCCGTCATACAGCGTGACCTGGCCCGACGGGTCGAGCCCGGCCTTCTGGAGCATGGCCTCGATGTCCGCCTCCTTCGCGCCGTCGAAGACGGGCGTGGCGAAGGGGACGCCGCGACGCAGCTTGTTGCCGAGCTCCGCCAGCTCCTCGTCCGAAGCCTTCTCGATCTCGGGCAGGTTGCCGTAGATCGAGATCAGCTGCTCGCGCAGGGCCTTGGACTGGCCTGACCGCATATAGGCATCGACCGCCTGAGCGACCTGCTTGCCGAGACCGGCAGCAGCCCAGCCGAGGTGGGTCTCGAGAATCTGACCCACGTTCATGCGGCTCGGCACGCCGAGCGGGTTGAGCACGATGTCGGCATGGGTGCCGTCCTCGAGGAACGGCATGTCCTCGATCGGGACGATGCGCGACACGACACCCTTGTTGCCGTGGCGGCCCGCCATCTTGTCGCCGGGCTGGATCTTGCGCTTCACGGCCACGAAGACCTTGACCATCTTCATGACGCCGGGCGGAAGCTCGTCGCCGCGCTGCAGCTTCTCGACCTTGTCGAGGAAGCGCTGCTCGAGGCGCTTCTTCGACTCGTCGTACTGCTTCTGCATGGCCTCGATCTCGGTCATCAGAGCATCGTCTTCGACCGCGAACTGCCACCATTGCGACCGCGGATACTCGTTGAGCAGCTCGCGGGTGATCGGCGCGTCCTTCTTGTAGCCCTTCGGCCCGGCCAAGCCCTTCCGGCCGATCAGGATCTCGGCCAGACGCGCATAGGTGTTGCGGTCCAGGATCGCCTGCTCGTCGTCGCGGTCCTTGGCGAGACGCTCGATTTCCTCGCGCTCGATGGCCTGGGCGCGCTCGTCCTTGTCGACGCCGTGACGGTTGAAGACGCGGACTTCCACGATGGTGCCGGTCACGCCCGGAGGCACGCGCAGCGAGGTATCGCGGACGTCTGAGGCCTTCTCGCCGAAGATGGCGCGCAGGAGCTTCTCTTCCGGCGTCATCGGGCTTTCGCCCTTCGGCGTGATCTTGCCGACGAGAATGTCGCCCGCATGCACCTCGGCGCCGATATAGACGATGCCAGCCTCGTCGAGGTTCTTCAGCGCCTCTTCCGAAACGTTCGGAATGTCGCGCGTGATTTCCTCAGGACCCAGCTTCGTGTCGCGGGCCATGACCTCGAACTCCTCGATGTGAATCGAGGTGAACACGTCTTCCTTCACGATGCGCTCGGAGAGGAGGATCGAGTCTTCGAAGTTGTAGCCGTTCCAGGGCATGAACGCGACGAGCACGTTCCGGCCGAGCGCCAGCTCGCCATATTCCGTCGACGGGCCGTCGGCGATGATGTCGCCCTTGCGGACCATGTCGCCGGCGCGGACCAGCGGCTTCTGCGTGATGCAGGTCGACTGGTTGGAGCGCTGGAACTTCTGCAGGCGGTAGATGTCGACGCCCGGGCGGGTCGGATCCGTGTTCTCCGTTGCGCGGATAACGATACGGGTCGCGTCCACCTGGTCGACGATGCCGGTGCGGCGGGCCGCGATGGCGGCGCCGGAGTCACGGGCCACGACCGCTTCCATGCCGGTGCCGACGAACGGGGCGTCGGCCTGGACCAGAGGCACGGCCTGACGCTGCATGTTCGAGCCCATGAGGGCGCGGTTCGCGTCGTCGTTCTCGAGGAACGGGATGAGCGCGGCCGCGACCGAGACGAGCTGCTTGGGCGACACTTCCATCAGGTCCACGCGATCGGGCGCGACCACGATGTTCTCACCGGCGCGGCGGCAGATCACGAGTTCTTCGGTGAGCGTGCCGTTCGAGTCCAACGTCGAGTTAGCCTGGGCGATGTTGTACTTCGCCTCTTCCATGGCCGAGAGGTAAACGACCTCGTCCGTCACCCGGCTGTCGCGCACGCGGCGGAACGGCGTCTCGATGAAGCCGTACTTGTTGACGCGTGCGAAGGTCGCCAGCGAGTTGATCAGGCCGATGTTCGGGCCTTCCGGCGTCTCGATCGGGCAGATGCGGCCGTAATGGGTCGGGTGCACGTCGCGCACCTCGAAGCCGGCGCGCTCGCGGGTCAGACCGCCCGGGCCGAGGGCCGAAAGACGACGCTTGTGCGTGACTTCGGAGAGCGGGTTGGTCTGGTCCATGAACTGCGAGAGCTGCGAGGAACCGAAGAACTCGCGAACGGCTGCTGCGGCAGGCTTCGCGTTGATCAGGTCCTGCGGCATGACGGTATCGATATCGACCGACGACATGCGCTCCTTGATCGCGCGCTCCATGCGCAGGAGGCCGAGGCGGTACTGATTCTCCATGAGCTCGCCGACCGAGCGCACGCGGCGGTTGCCGAGGTGGTCGATGTCGTCGATCTCGCCCTTGCCGTCGCGCAGGTCCACGAGCGCCTTCGTGACCGCCAGGATATCCTCGCGGCGCAGGGTGCGCACGGTGTCCTCGGCGTCGAGGTCGAGGCGCATGTTCATCTTCACGCGGCCGACCGCCGAGAGGTCGTAGCGCTCGGGATCGAAGAACAGCGAGTTGAACATGGCCTCCGCCGTCTCGAGGATCGGCGGCTCGCCCGGACGCATGACGCGATAGATGTCGAACAGGGCGTCCTCGCGGGAGGAAGCCTTGTCGATGGCCAGGGTGTTGCGGATGTAGGGACCGACGGTGACGTGGTCGATGTCGAGAACCGGGATCTCCGTGTAGCCGAGGTCGATGAGCTCGGCCAGCTTGCCCTTGCGGTCGCCGGACTTGGCGTCGACCGTCAGGTCGAGTTCGTCGCCTGCCTCGGCATAGATCTCGCCGGTCTGCGGGTTGACGAGGTCCTCGGCGATGTACTGGCCGACGAGGTCCTCGTCCGTCACGCGCAGATGCGTGAGGCCCTTCTCGGCGAGCTGGCGGGCCGCGCGGGCGGTCAGCTTCTTGCCGGCTTCGAGCACGACTTCGCCGGTCTTCGCATCGATGAGATCGACGGAAGCCTTGAAGCCCTTCATGCGCTCGGCATCGTAAGGAATGGTCCAGCCATCCTTGGTCTTGGTGTAGATGATGCGGTTGTAGAAGGTGTTGAGGATCTCCTCGCCGTCGAGACCGAGGGCGTAGAGCAGCGACGTGACCGGAAGCTTACGCTTGCGGTCGATACGGGCATACACGATGTCCTTGGCGTCGAACTCGATGTCGAGCCAGGAACCGCGATACGGGATGATGCGGGCAGCGAACAGGAGCTTGCCGGAGGAGTGCGTCTTGCCCTTGTCGTGGTCGAAGAACACGCCCGGCGAACGGTGCATCTGCGAGACGATGACGCGCTCGGTGCCGTTGACGATGAAGGTGCCGTTGTCCGTCATGAGCGGCATGTCGCCCATGTAGACGTCCTGCTCCTTGATGTCCTTCACGGAGCGGGCGCCGGTATCCGGATCCACATCGAACACGATGAGGCGCAGCGTCACCTTGAGCGGCGCAGAGAAGGTCATGCCGCGCTGGCGGCACTCATCCACATCGTATTTCGGAGGCTCGAACGTGTATTTCACGAATTCGAGCAGAGCAGTGTTCGAAAAGTCCGAAATCGGAAAAACCGATTTGAAGACGGCTTGCAAGCCCTCTTCCGGCCGGCCGCCCTTTGGTTCTTCGACCATCAGGAACTGGTCGTAAGACGCCTTCTGAACCTCGATGAGGTTCGGCATCTCCGCCACTTCCTTGATTTTTCCGAAGAACTTGCGAATGCGCTTCCGGCCGATCAGTGTATTGGCCATCTGGACCTCGTTCCTCATACACGCCTAATCGAGAACCCCGTATCGGGACCCTGGATTAGGCGCCCGGCGAAAGCGCCGGTACTGGACAAATCAGGACTCGGTGAGAGCCCTTCTCGGAGGCCGCCAAAGAAGCTGCGCCTCTTTGACGACACAACGGCCCCAAGCGAAAATGCCTGGGACCGTGTGTTTTTGAGCCCCGATTTCTCGGGGCAACCCTGCGGCCTGAAGGCCGCAAAATTACTTAAGCTCGACCTTGGCGCCGACCTTCTCGAGGGTTGCCTTGATCTTCTCGGCTTCGTCCTTGGCAACGCCTTCCTTGACAGGCTTGGGAGCGCCTTCGACGAGGTCCTTAGCTTCCTTGAGGCCCAGGCCCGTGATGCCACGGACTTCCTTGATGACCTCGATCTTCTTGTCGCCGGCAGCGGCGAGAACGACCGTGAACTCGGTCTGCTCTTCAGCCGGAGCGGCAGCAGCCGCACCCGGAGCAGCCGCAACGGCAACAGCCGCGGCAGCGGAAACGCCCCACTTCTCTTCGAGCATCTTCGAGAGCTCGGCGGCCTCGAGAACGGTCAGCGACGACAGATCGTCAACGAGCTTGGCAAGATCAGCCATTTTCTACTTCCTTAAGTTCAGTTCGAACAGTTTGATGGTTGAGGTTACGGCCTCACGCCGCTTCGCCTGTCTTGGCATAGGCCCCGAACACGCGGGCGAGCTTCGCCGCCGGCGCAGTGCTGAGCTGAGCGATCTTCGTAGCCGGAGCCTGGATAAGGCCGACCAGCTTGCCGCGCAGTTCATCGAGGGACGGCAGAGTGGCTAGCGCCTTCACTCCGTCCACATTCAGGGCGGTCGAGCCCATGGCTCCGCCGAGGATCACGAGCTTGTCGTTACCCTTGGCGAAATCGACTGCGACCTTGGGCGCCGCGACCGGATCGCTCGAATAAGCGATCAGGGTCGGACCTTTCATAAGATCCGTGATGGACGCGACGTCCTTGCCTTCGAGAGCGATCTTGGCGAGGCTGTTTTTTGCGACCTTCACGGTGGCGCCAGCCTGCTTCATCTGCGAACGCAGCTTCTGCATGTCGGCGACCGTAAGGCCAGCATAGTGGGCGACGACGACAACGCTCGTGCTGGAAAACACGTCGTTGAGAGTCGAGACGAGCTCGCGCTTTGCTGCTCTATCCACTGGGCTCTCTCCGGTTGGCGGAAATTTCCGCCGGTTGCACTTGCCGTTCAAGGCCCAGGCTTGCACCTGAGGCACCCGAACGGCGCTCTCGCAAGCCCTGTCCCCCTGCCACGCCTGGCGGCGCATAGGGTGAGATGGTTCGAACCGAAACTTGCTGCCTGCGTTGAACAGGCATGAAACTCGGCTTCCCCGTCTATGCAGGCCCTCTCGAATTAAGCCGGACAAGCCGGCGCCTGCAGTCTCGGACAGGACATAGCCGGAACGCGCCAAAGGTTGCCCCTTGACCCGCCGGCCTGTCACCACCCCGTCTCCGGGGTGGATTCCTAACTGAAGCCGCGCGAAAGCGCAGCTTCCGTATATAATGGAAACTCAACGCGTTCTAATAAGCCTTCTTGACCCAATTGCCAAGAGGTTTTTCCAAGGAATTTGGCAATTTATTTACGAAACGGCATCTCGCCACCCGCCCGCGCGGGCGGGAACGCAAAAAGCCCGGCGACGGGCGCCGGGCTTCTGGTCTTGGTTCGGGACAGCCGATTAGGCGCCGAGGACCGACGAGGGGTCAACCTTCACGCCCGGGCCCATCGTCGAGGAGACGGCGATGCGCTGGATGTAGGTGCCCTTGGCGCCCGAAGGCTTGGCCTTGGAGACCGCATCGGCGAAAGCCTTGATGTTCTCCACGAGCTTGCCCTCGTCGAACGAGGCCTTGCCGATACCGGCATGGATGATACCAGCCTTCTCGACGCGGAACTCGACGGCGCCGCCCTTGGCGGCTTCGACGGCGCTCTTGACGTCCATGGTCACCGTGCCGACGCGCGGGTTCGGCATCAGGCCGCGCGGGCCCAGCACCTTACCGAGACGGCCGACGAGCCCCATCATGTCCGGGGTGGCGATGCAGCGGTCGAACTCGATCGTGCCGCCATTGACGGTCTCGAAGAGCTCCTCGGCGCCCACGATGTCGGCACCGGCGGCCTTGGCCTCGTCGGCCTTGGCGCCGCGCGCGAACACGGCCACGCGGACCGTACGGCCGGAGCCGTTCGGCAGGTTGCAGACGCCGCGGACCATCTGGTCGGCGTGGCGGGGATCGACGCCCAGGTTCATCGAGATCTCGATGGTCTCGTCGAACTTCGCCTTGGCGCGGTCCTTGATCAGCTTCACCGCATCCTGGATCGGATACAGCTTGGCGGCATCGATGCCCTCGCGGGCGGCGCGGATGCGCTTACCTTCTTTAGCCATCGTGCCCTCCTTACGCCACGTCCATGCCCATCGAGCGCGCGGAGCCCTCGATCATGGCCATGGCGGATTCGACGGTGTCGCAGTTGAGATCGACCATCTTCTTCTCGGCGATCTCGCGGATCTGGTCGCGGGTGACGCTGCCGACCGTGCTGCCCTTGCCGGGAGTCTGCGAACCCTTGTCGATCTTCGCGGCCTTCTTGAGGAAGTACGAGACCGGGGGCTGCTTCATCTCGAAGGTGAAGGAACGATCCTGATACGCGGTGATGATCACCGGGATCGGGGTGCCCTTCTCCATCTGCGCGGTCTTCGCATTGAAGGCCTTGCAGAATTCCATGATGTTCAGGCCGCGCTGACCCAGCGCAGGACCGATCGGCGGCGACGGGTTGGCCGCGCCGGCGGGCACTTGAAGCTTAACGTAGCCCGCAATTTTCTTTGCCATAGGACTGCTCCCAATGGTCCACCTGCCCGGAGCCGGCCGGACGAGGCGGAAGTTGCAGATCGCGGTGCAGCCCGTTGCTCCCGGATGGCGGCCGGGCGGACCTCCCGCGGATGAAAGCCCCTCTCAGAGGGACTGGAAAGCGCTACCGGAAAGGCGCCGCTTCCCTTTCGGTCAGATCTTCTCGACCTGACCGTATTCGAGCTCGACCGGCGTCGCGCGGCCGAAGATGGACACCGCCACCTTGAGGCGGGACCGGGCGTCGTCGACTTCCTCGACGATGCCATTGAAGGACGCGAACGGGCCGTCGGAGACGCGCACCTGCTCGCCGATCTCGAAGCTGACGGACGGCTTGGGGTGATCGACACCCTCGGCCACCTGGCCCTTGATCCGCTCGGCCTCGCGGTCCGGGATCGGAACAGGCTTGGCCTTGTCGGCGCCCAGGAAGCCCGTCACCTTCGGGGTATTCTTGATCAGGTGGTAGACCTCGTCGGTCAGGTCGCACTTAACCAGGACATAGCCCGGAAAGAACTTGCGCTCGGTGTCGACCTTGCGGCCACGGCGCACCTCGACGACCTTCTCGGTCGGCACCATGACCTCGTCGAACTTGTCCTCCAGGCCGCGCTGCGCCGCCTGGTCCTTGATCGACTGAGCCACCTTGTTTTCGAAATTCGAGTAGGCGTGGACGATATACCAACGCTTCGTCATGCCATCCACCCCTTAACCGCCAAGTCCGAGAATTACCGAGCGGACACCCCAACCGATCGCCTGATCGACGACCAGAAAGAATACGCTCGCCACCACGACCATCAGGAAGACCATCGCGGTCGTGATCATGGTTTCCTTGCGCGTCGGCCAGGTCACCTTCGCGGCTTCCGAGCGGACCTGCTGTATGAAATCGAACGGGTTCGTCTTCGCCATTTCACTTGCGTCCACAGGCTGTGAGAGAGGCCGCGAACGTCCCTAAGGGCATGCTTGAGCCCAAATTGAAGGGGCGCGAGGCTGCTTTCTAAGCCTCGCGCCGCCTGTTCAAACCATCTTGGGACGCCTCATAATCGAAAACGTCCGCTTTGTCGACCCGCTGGCAGGAGTGGAGGGACTCGAACCCCCAACCCCCGGTTTTGGAGACCGGTGCTCTAGCCGATTGAGCTACACTCCTACGAGCGGGTCGACAGGTGGCGGCGGACCGCCACCCGGTTTCCTTGTTAGTCCATCACGGCGGCGACGACGCCGGCGCCGACGGTACGGCCGCCCTCACGGATGGCGAAGCGCAGCTTCTCCTCCATGGCGATCGGCGCGATCAGCTCGACTTCCATCGTGATGT
>Ga0182742_1003705_pt1 | contig 14610 bp, 13 predicted proteins | sample eDN5th37CBELigMG_FD_128880 | JGI IMG/M metagenome (GOLD analysis project Ga0182742, IMG submission 128880) | Enriched Miracle-Growth compost microbial communities from Emeryville, California, USA - eDNA 5th pass 37_C BE-Lig MG (version 2)... ... | reverse complement strand
CAGATTGCTGGTCTAGGAACTTTGATGACTGGTATTAACTTTATCGTAACGATTTTAAAAATGCGTACAAAAGGCATGACATTAATGAGAATGCCTATGTTCACATGGACAACGCTAATCACTTCCGTTATTATCGTAGCCGCATTCCCAATTTTTACGGTTGCACTTGCGTTAATGACATTTGACCGCTTGTACGGTACACACTTCTTTACAGTAGCTGCTGGTGGATCTGACATGCTTTGGGCTAACTTGTTCTGGCTATGGGGACACCCTGAAGTATATATTGTTATCCTCCCTGCTTTCGGGATGTTTTCTGAGATTATTTCGACATTTTCTCGCAAACAGCTTTACGGTTACAAATCGATGGTCGTTTCAATCGTTGCCATCGCTGTGCTAAGTATGCTTGTATGGGTTCACCATTTCTACACAATGGGATCTGGCGCTTTAGTCAACTCATTCTTCTCTATTACAACAATGATGATTGCCGTTCCGACGGGTGTTAAAATGTTTAACTGGTTGTTTACAATGCGTAAAGGTCGAATTAAGATGACTACGGCTATGCTTTGGTCTTTAGCCTTTGTTCCAAACTTTGTTATTGGTGGAGTAACAGGTGTAATGCTTGCGATGGGTGCTGCTGATTATCAGTACCATAATACTTTATTCTTAGTTGCTCACTTCCACTATGTATTAATTCCAGGTGTTGTTTTTGCGGTATTTGCTGGACTTTACTACTGGTGGCCAAAAATGTTTGGTTTCATGTTAAACGAAAAATTAGGAAAATGGCATTTCTGGTTATTTGTAATCGGATTTAACGTAACGTTCATGCCTATGTTCTTCCTAGGTCTAAATGGAGCTGTTAGACGTGCTTATACCTTCTCTGCTGAGTCAGGGTTTGCACCTCTATTCTTATTATCTGCAATTGGATCAGTTATCCTAGCAGCAGGTTTCGCAGTGTTCTGCTACAATATTTATTGGAGCATTCGTTATGCCGATCGTAACATTTCAAGTGACCCATGGGATGCTAGAACACTCGAATGGGCAACAGCTTCACCTGTTCAACACTATAACTTTGCTAAACTACCAGAAGTAAAGTCTTTAGATGTATTCTGGTATATGAAAAAGAACAATGAAGGTCTTACATTAAAAGACGAAGAAATAGAAGAAATTCATATGCCAAGTAACTCTGGTCTACCTTTCTTAATGTGCGTTGCTTTCGGAATTGTTGGATTCTTCCTCATATTCGAATGGCATCTATTAGCTGCAATTTCTGCTGTACTGATTATTGCTGGGTTGATTTATCGTTCATTCGATTACAATGATGGTTATCACATCCATAAAGACGAAATTAAAAAGACAGAAAGTGCTTGGAGAAAAATGGAAGGTAAGGTGAATAATCATGTCAGCTAATGTGAACACTTCCCTCCCATTAGAATATCAAACAGAACAAAGCCGTATGAATATTTTGGGGTTCTGGATATTCCTCGGGGCCGAGATTGTACTATTTGCTACACTTTTTAGTGTTTACGGTGTGCTTTACAAGAATTACGCAGGTGGCCCAACTCATCAAGATATTTTTATGATGAAAGAAGTAATGATTCAGACGGTTCTTCTTTTAACAAGTAGTTTTACGATGGGTGTTGCTATTTGGGAAATGCGCCGCAACAATAAGAAGGGATTAATTGGTTGGTTTATTTTAACCCTACTATTAGGCGCAGGATTCCTATTCATGGAGATTAATGAGTTTATTCACTATGTTCATGAAGGTGCAACGATGCAAACAAGTGCCTTTCTTTCTAGCTTGTTTGTTCTTTTAGGAACACATGGTGCTCACGTTACCTTCGGGATTTTCTGGGCAACAATGGTTATCATTCAAATTGCCAAGCGTGGATTAACACCTGTTACTGCTAGAAAGACGTTTATCATTGGTCTTTACTGGCACTTCCTTGATGTTGTTTGGATCTTTATCTTCACGTTTGTTTATTTAAAAGGGATGGTGTTATAGATGGAAAAAAGTACAGAACGTTTTCCGCTAGCTCACGTCTTTGGATTCGTAATGTCACTAGTACTCACATTCGTTGCTGCCTGGGTCGCACTAGAGATGAACTTGTCCTTTACGATTGTCATGTGGATTATTGGAACACTGGCTGTCATTCAAGCTGGTCTTCAATTGTTCATGTTTATGCATATGACTGAAGGAGAAGATGGCAAAGTAAATATCATTAATATTGCTTTTATGGTATTCTGTGCTATTGTTATCGTCGTTGGTTCAATCTGGGTATTAACATCAGGGCATGCTGCTCATTAATAAAAATAAAAAATCCGGCATTTAAGCCGGATTTTTTTTTATTTGCGTACTTCCCCCATCAAGGAAATAAATAAACCAAAACCGAACACCAACATGGATGAAGCCATAATACTAATGCTAATAGATAGTGTATAACTCATTGTGATACCGCTTTCAAAAAAGCTGTATAAAAACAATAATGCCCCCATTACTAAACCAAATTTAGCAATTGTACTAATTGGACCTAACGCTCTACGTTGCATCTCATTCATATTATTTCATCCCCTTTATTTATATTTTAATAAAGTTCACAAATTTGTCAAATATTTTTTGAAAATTAGACACATTTCAGGCTTGTCTTACTTAAAATTTTATTATTTTGAATGTTTTTACCCTCCACTCGCATAAGATGTACAAGTTATCCCCTTGGGACAATTCTAGTGAGTGGAGTGATTATGTGATTTATATAAGTTATATCGTTCTTGGCTTAACACTGGCTGCCCCAATTGGGCCAGTAAATGCAGCAAGATTAGATAAAGGTTTAAAAAATGGATTTTGGCATTCATGGGCTGTTGGAGCTGGATCGATGATTGCAGATGGAATATTTATGTTAACCGTCTATATGGGGATTGTACATTTTCTTGACAATCCATTAATCCAGATTTTTTTATGGCTTTTTGGAGGATTTATTCTAATTTACAGTGGAATTGAAAGTATTGTGACTGCTAACAAGTTCACCTTTGACTATCAGCGCAAAAACGAATCCATTGTTCGTTGCTTTTTGATAGGTTTTATCATGTCTATATCAAGCCCTCTCTCTATTTTGTTTTGGCTTGGTATTTACGGATCGGTCCTGGCAAAAACAGCATCAAGCTTCGGGACAACTGATTTACTTCTGTATAGTTCCATGATATTTCTCGGACTTGCTCTATGGGATGTATTTGTTGCTGGTCTTACTAGCCTTTTTCGGAAGTGGCTTAGTTTGAAGTACATCATTCTTACCTCAATCCTTTCAGGCGTATCATTATTAGGTTTCGGTCTTTATTTTGCGTTCCAAGGAATAAAGGTATTATTTTTTCAGGAGTAACTTCATATGATTTCAAAATGAGGACTCAAAGGAAGATAACCAGAAGAAATGGTGGTGAATCATTTGAATTTTCCTCCTATTTTATCCGGTCCCATTTTGAGAAGAGTGGATGAATTTCAAATTACCGTATGGGTAGCAACTTCTAAAAACTATGACATTACGGCAAGCCTTTATATCACTGATCAAAATCATAAAATGCTTCCCATTTCAGTAAAGAACCACAAACTACCCTTAGGAAAACAACTTTATATACACTTAATAACCATCAATCCATTGAAGAAGGTCTTCCCCACCGATCAATTATTAAGCTATAATTTATTTTTTTCAAAGGGGAACCATTCATTTGACTTACAAGAGCTAGGATATATGGATCATAATAGTATTTCTAATATCGTTTATTCGTCCTTGGAATACCCTTCTTTTTATATATCAAGTACCAATTCCTCCTCCTTTTTGTATGGCTCATGCAGAAAAATACATGGCAAGGGTGATGACTGCCTTCAATTGGGAGATCAACTACTGGAAAAACACCAGTTAGATCATACCAAACGACCCTCAGCACTATTTTTATTGGGTGACCAAATTTATGCAGATGATGTTTCAGAACTCATCTTCCCATTTATACGTAAAACCGCAGAGGTACTGTTGGGATATGAGGAAGACTTATCTTCTATTGATGAGCGAATAACAAAATACAAGGATAGAAAACAGATTTCTAAATATTTATGTAAATTCACGTCAAGAAAATCTAATAATCACTTATTTACCTTTGGAGAATATGCAACCATGTATTTGTTAAGCTTCGGGCCGGCACTCTGGAAGGACATTTTGCCTCAATTAAGTAACAACTCCGGTCATACAGACATTATAAATTTTGCAAACTCTACATTCTCAACTCAAAGACTGCTAGCAAATATACCAACGTATATGATATTTGATGACCACGATATTACCGATGATTGGAATATAACGAAAAAATGGAAAGAAAATGTGGAGAACTCACCACTTGGAAAACATGTCCTTGCCAATGCATTAACAGCCTACTTTGCCTTCCAAGGCTGGGGAAATGACCCCTCACGTTTTTCAAGTGAATTCCTCCTTTCTTTAACAGAATATGTAAATACTTACCCCTCAAACAAACACACTTATAAAAGTTGGATCAACTCCATGTTTGGTTTTGGACCTTGGACATACATAGCACCTACTAAACCAAAAGTGTTATGTCTAGACACGCGCACAAGCCGGGAATGGAGTTATAGTAAGAATCAGTCAAGTAGCTGGATACCTCCTTCTACATCAGGACCTGAACTAGTCAATGAAAAGGGTTGGACTTTTGCTACAAACAAATTATTTAAAAGTGGTTGGCGGAAGAACGATCCATTAGTCATCGTTTCTCCTGCTCCTCTGTATGGAATTGAAGTAATCGAATCTTTCCTTGAAAAGTTTATTTCTCCGTTAAGAAATAGAGGGATACCTGTGACTACTTCCTTTGATTTAGAGGCATGGAGAATGAATGGGAAAGGCGTGTATCATTTTTATGAAGTACTTATAAAATTGAGTCCATGTGAAATAACCATTCTATCAGGAGATGCTCATATGGCATCTGCGATAGAAGTATGGACACAATTCGGCGGTAAACAAGAGAAAATCAAACTACTCCAACTTACAAGCAGCCCATTAAAAAATGAAACCTTTAGAGGCGTTTCTGGATTATCACTAAAAGCTGCCATTGTTCTTTATACCATTTTTCAAACAGAAGACCGAATTATCCGTATTTGTGACGAAAAGCAAAATTTCCATTACAACACAATTGCTAAACCCCATGCAGTGACGTTAGCTGAAAGTATCCATTACCAATATGTAAATAAAAATAGTATTACAGAGTTATCCAATAATCTAGGCTTAGTATCTTTTTCAACAGGGCAAACCTATCACCAACTTTTAACAAAAAAGGATGAAGCATAAACGCTTCATCCTTTTTTGGACTATAGAGGAAGTAACTCAATCATTTCTCTTTTCTTCAGATCTTCTACCATTTGGACCCACTGAGTAGGCTTATTGGATAAGACACTGTAATAAGTCGTAATAAAATCAACCACTAACTCTGAAGAAATTTCTTCGAGTTGATCATCTATTGGCATAAAGCATAAATCAAGACCGGCTACCGCTTCTCCATCATTTTTCCACGATGGGTGTACATAAGTAAAGTCTAATTTTTTGTATCCAAGATGGGAAAGTACTTCCCTTCTAACAAACGGATCCATTGCTTTTACTCCGCCAAATTCGAAATCACCACGCTGATAAGGATCATAGATCTCTGCAAACATTCCGAAAAGTTCTTTTCCATTTTCTTTCGCTAATGCAGTTAAGTCCTTTAAACGGTTTTGAGCAAGAAAGCGTCCTAAGCTAAGACCTTGGCGACCAATAATTGTAAAGTCTGTCATAGCAATGTTCCAGTTCGGATAGTAACGATATTCTGTTGAGCCCACCACATCACCGTTATGTACGGCAACAAACACACGAATACTCGGATCTTCTAGTGGCTCTTTCCATAATTCAAACTCTAAAACCTCTTCAGGTGGGAAAACCTCCTTCATTAACTCATGCATTTTAACAAATAAAGGATCTTCAATGCTCGTAATACGAATGTAATCCATTACTGTCACTCCTTTTATAAAATTTATTTCCAGTCAGTATAAAGATCTATTCTACGATCACGCCATGTCGTCACTGAACCCTTTTCCCTCACTTCATATAGAAGGTCTAAATCAAGGTCAGCGGTAACGATCATGTCATCATTAATTTCTCCCTGAACCATTATGCCTTGTGGTGGAAATGGAACATCATTCGGTGTGATAACAACTGCTTGACCAAAATTGCCACGCATAAAGTCAACTGTCGGCAAGGATCCAACTGTTCCAGTTAGGACAACATAGATTTGATTTTCAATGGCTCTTGCATGGCTCGTATAGCGTACACGATGAAAACCGTGACGGTCGTCTGTACATGACGGGCAGAAAATTACATCAGCCCCTTTAGCTTTTGCCATTCGAACGATCTCAGGAAACTCAATGTCATAGCAAGTAAGCATCGCAATTCTACCTTTGTCTGTATCAAATACACGAAGTCCATCCCCTGCAGACATATTCCATTCTTCCACTTCAGTAGGTGTAATATGAAGCTTTGCCTGTTCTTCTACTCGACCATCAGGGTAAAACAAGTGAGCAACATTATAGAGCTTACCTTGCCTTTCTAATACATGTGTTCCCCCGATTATATGCATTCTGGTCTCTGAGGCAAAATTCTTGAATAATTCTAGATATTTTTCTGTAAACTTTGGCAAGTCATTTATGGATAAAGCTTTCCCACTCTCATCACCGATAGATAATAGTTGGGTTGTAAAAAATTCAGGAAAGAGTATAAAGTCTGAACCAAATTCCTGAGCTGTTTTTATGTAGTGCTCACACTGAGCAGCAAAATCATCAAATGATGAAATCGTATGTAGGTGATATTGAACAGCAGATACTCTATATTTCAAAAGGCAGCAGCTCCTTTACTGATTTTCTAACAATTAGTATGGACGATATTTTAGAAAATCACAACTTTCATGCTCTATATATTGTTATTATTTATTAATTGTAAAAAGCATCTTTACAGACCTTCATTTAAGTGCTAATTTATTAATAGTTTTATAAAGACAGTGTATACAAGAAAAACATAGGTGATTAGGAGTTTCGTAAAGAAGAAGAGGTGAATCTATGGACAGCCAAATCATTCGTTTTATTAGGGAAAGCTACAGCATGACCCAACGAGACTTTGCAAAACTTGTTAACTGTAGCTACTCACTTATCGCCTTAGTTGAACTAGGAAAACGCAATGTTACAAAAAATCTCGAAAAAAAGATTGCAGAGGCACTTGATCTCGATCAAAAGCAAATTGAATCCATATCACTAATTGTAAAAGAAATGGGTAACGGTCTTCCTCCATTTATGTAATACACAAAATAAACAGTGGCTTCCAAAAAAGAAGCCACTGTTTTTATTGTTGTTGAAATTGTACTTGATGGAGATTAGCAAAAATCCCACCTTTTTCAATTAATTCATCATGAGTGCCTTGCTCAGCAATTCCGTCTTCAGTAACCACGACTATTCGATTAGCATTTCTGATCGTTGCTAGTCGGTGGGCAATGATCAATGTCGTTCGATTTTTAGCAAGCTCAGATAGGGCTATTTGAATGATCATTTCCGTTTCCGTATCAAGTGCTGATGTAGCTTCATCTAAAATTAAGATAGGAGGATTCTTTAAGAACATTCTAGCAATCGCTAGTCGCTGCTTTTGTCCTCCAGAAAGCTTCAAGCCTCTTTCCCCAATCTGTGTCTCGTATCCATTTGGCAAAGAAGCAATAAAGTCTTGAAGATGAGCTCGTCTCGCTGCATCCTCAATTTCTTCCTGACTAGCATGTATTTTTCCATAAGAAATATTTTCCCGTATCGTCCCTGTGAAAAGAAACACGTCTTGTTGAACAATACCGATATTAGATCGAAGAGACTTTTTCGTCATAGATCGAATATCAATGCCATCTATGGAGATAGCCCCACTCGTTACATCATAAAAACGAGGAATAAGTGAGCAAATCGTTGTTTTCCCTGCTCCTGATGGACCAACGAATGCTACCGTTTCTCCTTGATTTATTTGCAAATTGATGCCTTCTAGAATGGGTTTTGAACTGTCGTAATGAAAATTAACATCCTTAAAGCGAATATTCCCCTTTAATGTGGCCATCTCAATTGCCTCATCTTGATCCAAAACATCTGGAGTTGTGTCAATCAATTCCAAAAAGCGTTTGAACCCTGCCATTCCTTTTGGATAAAGCTCCATAATGGCACTGATTTTATCAATGGGCTTAAATAGAACATTCACATACAAAATAAAACCTACAAGCTCTCCATACGTTAGTTCCCCAGAAAAGCTCAACCACGCTCCATAAACTAACACAATAAGGACAAAGAAACGAGTCATCATATAAATGCCTGATAAACTAAAAGACATCACTTTATAGGCAGATAGTTTTGACAAACGAAAGCGTTCATTATTTGATTTAAATCGATTAATTTCAAAAGCTTCATTAGTAAATGATTGTACTACCCTAGCTCCTGAAACACTATCCTCTACCCTTGAGTTAACATCAGCAATATCACTATACATATTACTCCATGCTTTATTCATACGAAGATTGCAGAATGTAATTAACCAGATTAATAGAGGTACCATAAACACAGCGATCAGCGCCAGCTTGACATTTATAGTTAGCATGATCCAGAACGCGCCAATAAATGTCATACATGCAATAAAGATATCCTCAGGCCCATGATGAGCCAGTTCACCAAGGTCGAATAAATCGTTTGTAATTCTACTCATGATATGACCTGTTTTAGTATTATCGAAGAATCGAAACGACTGTCTCTGAACATGAGTAAAAAGCTGCTGTCTCATATCAGTCTCAATATTGATTCCTAGCATATGACCTAAATAATTGACGATGTACTGTAAAAAAGTCGAGATAATATAGAAAGCTAACAATCCTAAACTAACAGAAAGAATCATTGACCAGTTTCCACTAGGCAAAAGGGAATCAATAAACCATTGAACTGCGAGAGGAAAAGCTAGCTCTAATAATGCAACAATTACAGCCGCAGTAAAGTCAATCGTAAACAGTTTTTTATGCGGCCCATAATAAGTGAAAAATCGGCGAATCATAGATCGTCTCCTTATACAAAATCTTTTGGCTATTATTTCTAGATACGAATTATTATAGAATATGACTATCCACATAGCAACGAAAAAAAAAGAGAGCAAAATAGCTCCCTTCAGCTTTACTTTAATTTTAATTCCGAAATGAACTGATAGTTTTCTAAACTGTATGAACTTATTTTCGAATGAGATAAGGCATAAAGCTGTTCATCAATATATACCAAGCGTTGAATTTCATTGTCCCATTCTTCATACAGTTCTTTCCCCTCCATATGAGAGATTTTTGACTTCAAGGAGAAACCCTTATCAAGGCTTACATTATAAACATAAGCACCTTGAAAAATAAATTTTTGCTCATAGTCATTTCCTTTCACACTTTCATACACATTGATGGGAAAAGCAAAAAGACCATTTTCCCCATTATATAGCAATGCTTTATGATCGTAGTTTAAAGGTGAGTACGTTCCTCTTCCCCCTATGATCTCTGTAAACTTTTCTTTTGGATTGCTAACATCTGTTATATCAAATAAGGAAATTTTTACACCCTCTGTTAAAACTCTGGGCTCCTTATCTCCCTCCAGAGTAACTAGCTTAGTATCATAACCAAAACCAATAATATGATTCTCGTCGTAAGGATGCAGATAATTACTGAATCCTGGAATCTTAAGTTCTCCAAGGATGGTTGGAGAACTTGGCTCTGACGCATCAATGACGAATAAAGGATCCGTTTCTTTAAAGGTAACTATATATATGCGATCACCCATAAACCTCGCTGAATAGATTCTTTCTCCTTTTGCAAGATCAGTAAGTGCACCAACCTGTTTTAATTCTTTATCAAATACGATCAAGTGGTTTTTGGAAGGCTTGCTTTCATCCCATGTATCTCCTTCGGTTGTTGCTATCCGGAAATAACCATTATGTTCATCCATTGAGAATTGATTCAGAACAGTACCGACTACCTCTGCATTGCCTTGAAAAGTAACATCTAACTGATTAATCCCAAATTTATATATCATCGTATTTGGTGTGAACGCTTCCTCACGCTCTGCTTCTGATTTCCAGTTTGTAAGGGCTAAGAAGAGGTTCTCTTTAGACATATAAAGCTGACCTCCACTCCCCAAATAAGTAGTAATTTTCGCTTCTTGGGAAGGTTCAGCAAGGTCAAAAGCCGCAATTGTGGTATAGTTTGCTTCCTTTGATCCAGGAATATATTGAATTTCATCATATGAAACAGAGGTTGCTTCCTCTTTATTTACAGAGTCTGAGATTCTTGGACGTAAGTCAACTCCATCTCCCTCTTCCAGTAACCAATATTGAGGAAAGTGATTTGCAATTAAATAAACCTTACTCCCTATCTTTCTAGCACTCGAAAGATACCCTTCTAGCGATATTTCTCTCTCTAAGGTTGGTTTTGATGGATCCTTTACATCGTAAACAAGAGCCCTTGCCATTTCATTCATAGGTGCATACAAACTTTCTGCCGCTATTTTCTTTCGACCAGCAGTATCCTCATAACTATAGCTATAACCGATAATTAATAGTCGGCCTTTATCCAAGAACAATTGCGAAGGTGAAAATGTTTGTTGAAATTGAATGGACGCCACATGTTCCATTTTCTCAGCAATCTTAGTAGAAATAATGTTTACTTTACCATCTACTACTTGGAATATATATTCTCCATCCGTTTTTACAATATCAGCTTCATCAATTCCTTGAACTTGAACATTTGTACTCGAGACCTCTTGACCAATTGCTTTTGAACTTGAATCCGAAGCAGCATTATCCATAGAGGATTCCTCGGAAGCTTTATCTTCTTTCGTAAAAGTAAAAAACTTTTGATTCTGTTTTTCTTCTTTAATAATTTGATAAAAATATTGGTTTAACTGTGCTTTATCTTTAATAACAGGTAGAGCACCGTTAACCATTTCACCCTCAAGTTCATTTCCAGATCCATATTGTGCTGTAAGACGCGTTTCTTTTGTGTACATGACAATTGAAGCAATAACCAAAGCAAAAAGAATAGAAAGTCCAATAACCCATTTTCTGTTCATAGCAACCACCTTTCTGAAAAACGATTCTTTATAAGATTGGACTCCTATGATTACAAAAAGGTTACAAACTCAAAAATTCGAAGTAAAAAAGGGCGTATGATCTAGTTTACTTGTCCAACCACTATAGCCTTTTCTACATAGGATAGATAGACAGTAATACAAGCTGTTCACTTTTTAAGTGGAGGTGAAAAGAATGGGCGAAAGCTACAACGGAGGTTTTAACAACGGATTTGCTCTACTTGTTGTATTGTTTATCTTGTTGATCATTGTCGGTGCTTCTTTTTTTAACAACTATTAATTAACTAATAATACCTTTGCTTAACAGGTTTGCTTCTAACAAAAGACCTAGCTTCTCTTTAAGAAGCTAGGTCTTTGTTATTTAATCTATAAATTTTGAATATATGTGTAACGAGTACTTTAACTATTGAGTACACCGGGATAACAAAAATAATCCCCAACAATCCCATTAAATTTCCTGCGGTCAAAATCAGTACGATGATCGTTAACGGATGAATATTCAAACTTTTCCCCATTACTTGTGGGGAGATCACATTCCCTTCAACTTGTTGAGCAATCACCGTTATGATGGCAACATAAACGAGCATGATGGGATCTTGAAATAACGCAACAAAAAGGGCAGGAACTACGGCTAAAAATGGACCTAAAAAAGGTATAACATTCATTAACATTGCAAACAAAGCTAAAACTAATGAATAATCAAGTCCAATTATTAAATATCCAATATATAGTAAGATCCCAACACATAAGCTTACAATTAATTGTCCTTGAATATATGTAGAGATGGTTCTATCTGTTTCTTTTAGAATTTGTAATACATCTTTTTGTAAATCCTTTTTAAAGAAGCTTGCCACTCTTGGTGCAAAATTGTTGCTATCTTTTAACATATAAAACAGGATAAATGGAACTAGCACCAAGTAGAAGATGGTATTAATAAATCCTCCAATAAATCCAAAGATAGAAAAAATTCCATTGGCAATATTACCGGTGTTGTTTTTAATTTGTGTCTCCAGCTGATTGCTACCATCAATTATAGCCTCTTGAATAAATTCAGGAAACGTATCACGGTTTTCTTGTATATATTTAATTCCGTCAACAACCGAAGTAACCATGCTTGGAACATTGTTAATAAAAAGGTCTAATTGATCAGATATTATTGGTCCAATCAACCGGATGAAGCCATAAAAGACTAGTGTAATAGCTAAATACGCAGAAAGAATGGCCATCCATTTTGGAACCTTTTTCTTCACTAACCAAAATATTAGAGGCCTACATAGGTAAAAAAATATTCCTGCAACTACAAATGGCAAAAATATCGTCTGCAGCAATACGATGAGAGGTTGAAATAAGAAGGCATTTTCCCTAACTAATAAAGAAATAATTAGTATAAAGATAATAGCGATCATTGCCTGAAACCATTTTTTATTTGTTAATGACATTTTACACTTCCTCATAATACTAGATATATATTTGATGATAACAGGAAATGAAATAAATGCCAAACTTTTCTACCTTATGTTTTTACTACATGTAAATCCCCATTAATGGCAAATGTGATGCGACCCGTTTCCTCTGAGACTACAATCATTATTGCATCAGTCACCTCAGATAATCCCAATGCGGCTCTATGCCTAGTACCGAGCTTTTTACTTTGAAACGTTTGACTACTTACAGGTAAGATATTTCCCGCTGAGTGAATAAAATCATTCTGTATCAAAACTGCCCCATCATGCAAAGGGTTCCCAGGATAAAATATGGTTTCAAGAAGTGTTTGACTGAATTTCGCACCTATTATGACACCATTGTGTAGAATTTCTGTTAATGGCTGCTTTCTTTCAACCACAATTAATGCACCGTGTCTCTTTTCTGAAAGTGTGGCTGCAGCCTTTGCAATTTGATTATATTCTGTTGTATATGGTGATAAGTATGACTCTAAATAATATGAGGATGCAACACTTTGAGCGTCAGAAACCAGCTTAAGTAAAAGATCAAACTCAGAAAGGATACAACAATCTTCTTCAGAAATCGTGTCTTGAATGGATTTTGTTTTCTCCTGTATCGTTGACAACATAAGCTTTACATCCTGTTGAAATCTTTTTTGTTCATACAATTTCCCCACCTCCAACAACATACTTGTGAAACAAGAGACGCCCTAGTAAATATTACTAAGGCAATCCTTTAATGCACATATTTTTCATTCCCTACCATTTCTCTTTCGAAACGTCGTATTAGTAAATCCAGACCTTTTTTGAGTTCCATCCCCTCCATTGGCTTTCCGTGGCCAGTATAAATGAAGTTTGGGTTAAGGTTCTGTATTTTCTTTATCGAATCAAAAGACTCATCCCAATCTTGAGTAAAATATGCTGGTGGAGCATGAATTTCTTTCTTTTGGGTTAAAACAGCTAATGCCGACTCTTGCTTCACCGTAATGAGTGCGTCACCAGCGATAACAACACGGTCATATTCACGAAACAAGGAAATATGCCCTTCCGTGTGTCCAGGAGTATGAATCCAGTTCCAACCAGGCATTTCTGGAATGGAACCATCTGTTGGTAGCAACCGTAAATATGAATGAATATTTATCGCTTTCCTTGGATAAAGAGGAGATAACCATGCCATTAGCCCTTTTTCTATAAACGGATGTGGTGGTGGATAATCTTTTTTACCAGTTACATACTCTTGTTCCTGGTCATGAATATACACAGGAACCTGCCAATCATTTAACAAAGGAGTAAGTCCACCAACATGGTCAAAATGAGCATGTGTTAAGACAATAGCAATTGGTTTCTTTCCACCACCTAATACATGTTGAGTAAAATTCTTTATATAACTCCCTGAGAAAGGAACGCCCGCATCAATTAATACCCAATCGTTCCCCTCGGTTCCACATCCACCCACTAGTGCTATATTTGCAATTGCTGTACGATATCCGTAAATATCTTTCGTTATCTTATTTTTACTTGCATCCAAGGTATTCACCTCCTATGAATAGGATGTGCTCGTTTAACCATATTCATGTTAGGAGATTGATTACAATGTTTTATGACACATCTGCAGTTTTAGATGCTTGAACTAAATGTTCAATTTCAGATAATTTCTTTTCATGGAAGTATTGGACAATTTTACTGCCAACAACTACTCCATCGCAGTAAGAACCTAATTCTACCACCTGTTCAGGAGTGGATATCCCAAATCCAGCAAGCACCGGGATAGGACTTACGCTCTTTATATCCTTTAAGTATTTGGAAACACTATCATTAAATTCTGTACGAGCACCTGTTATTCCTGTTACTGTGACCGCATATAAGAAACCTCGACCTTTTTTAGCGATTTCTTCTATTCTTTCAAGTGGGCTTGTTAAGGTAACTAAACGTATTAACTCAATATTTGCGTCTTGTAAGTGAGGAGTAATTAATTCT